>Ga0209500_10000172_pt1 | contig 58581 bp, 59 predicted proteins | sample S_140212_EF_Meta_FD_187323 | JGI IMG/M metagenome (GOLD analysis project Ga0209500, IMG submission 187323) | Freshwater microbial communities from Lake Simoncouche, Canada to study carbon cycling - S_140212_EF_MetaG (SPAdes) (version 2) | ecosystem: Environmental > Aquatic > Freshwater > Lake ... | reverse complement strand
AGCAGGATTTCTGTTTATATTTCCACTAACCTTTGCTAGTGCGACATTTGTGCCAACCGCTACGATGCCACACTGGCTCCAAGTTTTTGCCAATAACCAACCAGTTACCTTTGCAGTCACGGCAGCAAGGCATTTTGCCCTCGGCACACCTTCGGGCGGAGCAGAGTGGAAATTGCTCGCCTGGATAGTAGGTATCCTCTTGGTATTTATTCCGCTTTCGATTTACTCATATAAAAAGCGCAGCTAGCTCTTTGGCTGACCTTCGACACTGCGCGCTGCACTATTGTATATCAGTTGCTGTAGTGTTAGTTTAATTGCTTCTTGTAACTTAATTTAGTATTGATTTATAGTTGATTTTATGTTATTCTAAGCGCCAGTACCTACAAAGGAGGCTTCAGATGAAGCTCAAAAGTAAAATTGCCTTGTTTGTCGCAGGGCTATTGGCCGGATGGGCTTTGGCTCCCCGACTCAATAGCGCGGCAAGCCTTCTTGCAGAGGAGCTCATGTGAAGCTCGTTCGCAAATACAAATTCAGCTCAGGAATAACTATCGCTACACTACTAGCGGTAGTGGGTATCTGGATCATCAAGAAGAAATAAAATTGATGAAGCCAGTGCCACCGAAGCAGTGGTAATTGCCACCTTTGGTGTAGCAATGGCAATACTCGTACTACCACTGTGGCTTACAAGAGCCCCGCAGAACTATACGAGACAGGTCTGAAAAGACCAAAAAACTCAGACAGCCAGTAAGCTGTAGTGGGCTTTATGATGTCATTTAGCTTGTAGTGCAATGGTGCCCTAGTCTTATTTTAGACTAGGGCACATTTTATTATTGGGATATTTTCTAGTAATAAAGTTAGTGTATTGTTATTTGTTAAATTATAAGTATGTTCCGTTTGCTGATTTAAAGATCAGCTTTTTTGGGTAACTTTAGCTCAATATTGCCCTCAAGCTGTTTGTCGGGGGTATCGTCGATACAAGCTACTAGCTCTTTTTCGATAAAACTCTTATCGATGTCTTGACCGATAAAAACAATCTCAGTTAGCGGCTTTTGGTCCCAGTTTTCCCAGACTATCTCGGGCCTTACTCCGACAAGCTGAAATATATACTTGCGACTATGGCCCTTCAAGCCGAAGTCGATAATGCCTTTGGCTCGGTAAACATTAGTAGGCAATTTGCGATTGACGAAATCCTGAAACTTCATAGGGTGCAGAGGTTCTGGGCTGGTCCATGAGTAGCTAGTGTATTTTTCATGGAGGTGATCAGAGTGGTCATTGGCTTCGGTATCTTGCTCTTTAGTAGGCAGTGCACGAGATTTATAGAGGTCTTGGTCGAGCAGCAGCCTGATATCGATCTGGCCTTTTGTCGACTCTAGCACTCTGACTCTCGGGTTAAAGCTAGTTATCATTTGGCGGATGTCTTGGATTTTATCTGGCTTTACGAGGTCGACTTTATTGATTACCACAAAATCACAAAACAAAATTTGGTCGCGAGCGATATCGTGCTCGGCGGCGTTTTTTTCAATATTCTCGGCATCGATGACGGTCACGATACCATCTAGCCTGACCTTTTGGCCTAGGGTTGTGCGTAAGGTCAGAGCCAAGTCGCGTGGCTCCGCCAAGCCAGAGGCCTCAATGATGATGTAATCTATATTGCTACCCTTAAAGACAAACTGATCGATTGCTTCCTGAAGGTCGAGTGTCTTAAGGCTACAGCAAATACAGCCACTGGTTAGCTCAAGTTGCTTGTCGCTCTGGCTTTTGATTAATTTGCTATCGATATTGATATCGCCGAAGTCATTGACCACAACACCGATGTTCATCCCTTCGTTGTGAGTCAAGATATAATTGAGCATGGTTGTTTTGCCGGACCCCAAGAAGCCCTGCAAAACGGTGATTGGTATTTTATTGAATTCTATTATTGGTTTAGCCATGTGGTGTATACTTAGAATTATACAGGAGGCAAGCATGAAACTAAAATTTATTCACAAAGAAAAAATAGCGCGCGATAGCTGGGAGCTGATGTTTGAAAAGCCCGACGGCTTTGTTTATGAACCAGGGCAGTATCTAGAGATCAATCTCAAACACCCCAAAGTCGATTCGCGAGGTATTAAGCGTTGGTTTACAATGTCGAGCTCGCCGACAGAGGGCGACATAATGCTAACTACGCGCTTTGTCGATAAGCACTCGAGCTTCAAGCAGGCTTTGATTGATTTGGAGCCGGCTGATGAGATAGAGGCGATTGGCCCGCAGGGAAATTTTTTGTTGCCACATGATGTACAAAAACCAGTCGTATGGATTGCAGGTGGAATTGGTATTACGCCGTTTAGGTCGCAGCTGAAGTTTTTGTTAGACAACCAACAGCTCGATCGAGATATTACACTGATATATTCTAACCGTACCGAACAAGATATATGCTTTGACGATTTGTGGTCGAGTGCAGCTAAGCAAATGCCGAAGTTTAATTTGGTGATGACTCTGGTTGATGATATTCCAAAAGGCTGGACCGGCGAAACAGGGCTGGTTGATGAGGCGATGATACTGCGAGCATCCAAAATGGTTGCTGGTAAGCAATTTTATATTTCTGGTCCCGAACCAATGGTCGAGGCCTTTGCTCCGAAACTAGTTGCGATGGGCGTAGCTGAGGCAGATATCAAACAAGACTGGTTCCCGAATTATACCGATGAGTTTTTTAAGGTCTAGCAGCTGCTAGATACGATAGTGCTTATGTTATAATTTTATTAGTGAAAAACTCAAAATCGCATAAATATACTTACATTCAGCTAACCACAGTGACTACTGTCTTGCACTTGTTGGCAGGTTTATTCGTGGCCTCATTGTTTTTGTTTGAAATACAGACCTCAAATAATCAGCTGCTCAGCTATATTTTGGGTGGCCTGATTATTGTTGGGCTAATATATAATTTGGCTTTTGCCAAGATTCTATCTAAGCGGCTTGAAACTTTCTCAAAATATTTGCAACTACTTTTTGTGTTGGTCGAGCTACTCGCAATAGTTTATTTTACGGGCGGAATCTCATCAATCTGGTACCCAGTGCTGTTGATTATGATTATTGCTTGCTCGGTGCTGGGCTTTGGGGCTTTTTTTGCCAATGTAGCGCTAATAACGAGCGTATACGTCGGCAGTATAGTGCTTAGCCTGGCGCAAGGGCAGAGCTTGACGCAAAATTTTAATTTGTTTCCGGCTACTGTTGCTTGTTTGGTCATCTCGGCCGTCGTGGCCTATGCTAGCGACCTCTACGCCAAGGGCAATAAATCGCTTAAGCAAGCCTCCACTAGCCTCGACGAGGCTAATATATCGGAGCGTTTGATTTTGGGCTCAATCGCTGATGCCCTAATAGGAATCGATACAGCAGGAAAAATTATTTTGATGAACGAGGCGGCTCAGACACTGACAGGGTGGGACATGCATGACGCGCTTAATTTTAACTGCAGCCAGGTATTGAAGCTAAAGGGTGCCGACGACAAAGATCTTTCTGGTGCCGACGACCCGTTTTTGATGGTTTTGCACACTATGGAGCCTGTACGGTCTTCTCGTTATCACTTGCTTACGAAAGATAATCAGCGCAGAGACCTGTCGGTGTCGATTGCACCTACCTTCAATAGTGCGGCCGAAATTAGCGGTGCCGTAGCTGTTATTGTAGACATCTCTGAGCAAAAGGCCCTGGAAAGACAAAGGAACGAATTCGTATCGACTGCCAGCCATGAAATGCGTACCCCGGTAGCGGCGATTGAAGGTTATATTGCGATGGCTACAAACCCGAAGCTGGCTCAGATAGACGATAAGGCTCGCGGATTTTTAGACAAAGCCCACAGCTCTTCAGTGCACCTCGGTAAGCTTTTCCAAGACCTCCTGAGTGTTAGCAAAATCGAAGACAAGGATTTGGCAGAAACCAAGGTGGTTGTTAATCTCAGCGATTTGGTGCTAAAGATTGCTTCCGATATGCAAATTATTGCCAACAGTAAGGGTTTGCAGCTGACCACTCACATCGGCGGGGCAGGTATCAAGAACCAAACAGTGATCGCGCCGACATACAATGTTTTGGTGGATCCCGAAAAGATATCTGAGGTCGTGACGAATTTAGTCGACAATGCCATAAAGTACACTGCCCAGGGTAGCGTTGATATTGAAATCGAAGGCGACAAAGAGTCTGTCACTGTACGGGTCCGTGATACTGGTATGGGCATATCAGGCCAAGAGCAAAAGCACCTTTTTGAGAAGTTTTATAGAGTCAATAATACTATGACCCGTGAGCACTCTGGCACTGGCTTAGGGCTGTATATTGCCCGCAATCTAGTGGAGCTCTATGGTGGGCAAATATGGGTTCAGTCCGTGCTGGGTAGGGGCTCAGCTTTTGGTTTTAAATTGCCCCTGGCAAAATAATAGTTGCATTGTGAGCATAAAAAGTATTAAAATAGATTTAAGAAACGAGGGAAGATGCCAAAAGTATTACTAGTTGAAGATGATATTAGCCTAAGAGATGTATATTTTGCCCGCCTGCAGGCTGAAGGCTATGAGCTTTCGGTAGCCGGCAATGGCGAGGAGGCACTAGCTATGGCTGTTAAGGTTCGGCCTGATTTGATAATACTCGATGTAATGATGCCAAGAATATCTGGCTTTGATGTGTTGGATATTATCAGAACTACACCAGAAATTGCTCATACCAAAGTGATTATGATGACTGCCCTGGGTAGTGCTGCCGATAAGGAACGAGGCGAGAAACTAGGAGTCGATAAGTACCTTGTAAAATCTCAGGTGACACTTGAGGACGTAGTTACGAACATCAAGAAAGTACTCGACACCCCAACCTCTACAGCTAGCGAGCCAGTGGTAGGTCAGCCGCAGCCCGCACCTGGAGTAGTCCCTCCTGGAGCCACTAATACCGAACCGAAAGCTGATGGCGCAGCTGGCATGCCGCCTGCTAATCCCACGGTATAATCGATAAATAGCCCTTAGCTATTGAGAGAATTCGGCATTATAAGATATAATTGTATTTATGAAAAATAGAACCATGATAAATCAGCTCGCTAACTTTGTTGGCGAGGAAAAAACAGTAGTCGGTTGGGTCCATATTAGACGCGATCATGGCAAGCTAGCTTTTTTTGAAATCCGCGATGCCTCAGCTGTAGTGCAAGCAGTTTATTTTCGAAACGGGCAAGCCCTCGATGAAATAATTGGCGAACTCCGGACTGAATTTGTTATTCGGATCGATGGGATTGTTAAAGCTCGACCCGAAAAAATGATTAACCCTGATCACCCCACGGGCACCATTGAATTTGAGATAAAAGATCTTGAAATCCTGAGCAAAGCCGACACACCACCGTTTGAAATTACCGAAGCAAAGTCAAAGGTTCACGAAGATATTCGGATGCGCTACCGTTACCTTGATCTGCGCCGAGCCGAGATGCAAGCCAATATGCGCTTTCGACATATTTTTATAAAAGCTATCCGTAACTACATGGATGACGCTGGTTTTGTAGAGATCGAAACCCCCATCTTGACCAAGTCCTCGCCCGAAGGTGCCCGAGATTTCCTGGTGCCTTCTAGAATAAGCAAGGGGAAGTTTTATGCCTTGCCTCAAGCTCCACAGCAATTTAAGCAACTACTGATGATTGCTGGCTTTGAGAAATACTACCAAATTGCACGCTGCTTCAGAGACGAAGACCAACGCGGCGACCGACAGCCAGAATTTACCCAGCTGGACATGGAGATGAGCTTTATGAGCCAAGCGGAGATACTAGATTTTAATGAAAAGATGTTCAAGGAGATTATTTCTGAATTATTGCCCAGCAAGAAGCTGCCTACGAAATTTGAAGTAATAACCTATGCCGAATCATTAAAAAAATACGGCACCGACAAGCCTGACATTAGAACCAACAAGGAGGACCCTGACGAGCTGGCCTTCTGCTGGATAGTAGACTTTCCTGTTTTTGAGAAGACTACCGAAGGGCACATAACTTTCGCTCACAATCCCTTCGCCAAGCCGCTCGATGAGGATTTGGAACTACTAAACTCTGATAATGTCGACGACTTACTAAAAATGCGTGCACACTGCTACGATTTGGTCTTAAACGGAGTCGAAATAAGTAGCGGTAGTTTGCGTATTAACGACCCTGAAGTTCAGAAGGCGGTTTTTGAGAGGTTTGGGCTCAGCCAAAGCGAAGTAGATCAAAGATTTGGCGACTTCTTGGAGGCCTTCAAGTATGGTGTACCACCTCATGGTGGGTTTGCTCCTGGACTAGACAGGCTTATAGCCGAACTGCTCGGGGAAAGCTCAATTAGAGAAGTTATTGCATTTCCAAAAACTGGCGATGCCAGAGACTTGATGTTTAAAAGTCCATCAGAAATAATCCCTGAGCAACTTATTGACCTTGGCATAAGCATCAAAAAGCAAAAGGAGTAAAAAGGTGGCTTTTGTTCTGGAACTCGAAAACTTTCAGGGCCCATTTGATGTACTTCTGGAGCTGCTTGGCAAACACCAGCTCAATATAACCGATGTGTCGCTAGGTGAAGTTACCTCTGAATACTTAGAGTACATATCAAAAATAGACCTTGCTGTTGAAGATATGAGCTGGTTTTTGTTTGTAGCGGCAAAGTTAGCCCTAGACAAGAGCCAGCTGATTTTGAGAATCGAGCCCGAGGATGATGAAAGCGAAATCAACATTGCCGAATCGCTTAAAAGCTACCAAAAAATAAAGGACTTGGCCCTGGGCTTGTCGGTTAGATCCAAAAAACCTCTTTATAGTAGAGCCACTCAGCCCCAAAAACATAACCGTACCTTATTGGTTAACAGGCCCGAACTGGATGTAATATTTAAAGGGTTGATGAATTATTACCAGAACTTACCTAAGACTAAAAATATCAAGTCCAATAAACTAACTATTGAGAGTTTCAAGCGTCAGTTTTATGATCACATATCTAATATGCAGGAGTTTTCGGCTCAATCTGTACTATCCAAATCTTCTTCTAGGCCAGAAGCAATTGTGTATTTTTTAACATTGCTGGAGCTTCTAAAGCAAGGCCGAATCAGTAATAGTAACCAAAAATTTTTACTGGAGGTTGTATAAATATGGATCACCAAGCAAAACTCGTGTCATTGCTGTTTTACTCAGCTGAGCCAATCGGTATAGGGCAAATCTTAAAAACTTTTGGAATTAGTAAAAACGAGCTCGAAAAACTTAAAGATTCTGCCAATAAATCTCTAGAAGCTTTGGGCTTGATGGTTATTAGCGATAGCGACACCATGCAGCTGACAGTTCAAAGTGGATATTCTTCGCTAATAGAAGAGTTTTACGAGACCACTCCTCAAGAGCTATCTCAGCCGGCACTCGAAGTGTTGAGTATAATCGCCTACAAACAGCCAATTGGCAAAAGCGATATCGATGAAGTCCGAGGCGTTAGCAGCGAACAATCATTGCGCAATCTTCTCAACAAATCATTAATAAAAAAGGTCGTAAGAGGGGGCCAGACTAAATTCGTTACAACAGCCGAATTTATGAAGCTAGTGGGTATCGGTTCTATTGCTGAGTTAGGAGATAAAAATGAATAGCCCCAACCCACGACTCAATAAGTACTTGGTCGGGGTTGGTCTGGCAGAGAGTAGGCGCAAGGCCGATGAGCTAATTAGTGCTGGTAGAGTTAGTATTAATGGTGCCACCGAAACAAATCTTGCCACTAGGGTTATGGACACAGACCTTGTTTCGCTTGATGGCCAGAGCGGAACTAAACGCAAAGACATCTACATCGCCTACAACAAGCCCAGAGGGTTGGTTTGCTCGCATATCAAGCAGGGTAGCTCTAAAACAATTTTTGAAGAATTACCGATTGCTTTTGCTAATTTGAAGATTGCCGGTAGGCTCGACAAAGACAGCGAGGGGCTAATGATACTTAGTTCCGATGGAGATTTCATCAATAAAATAACTCACCCCAGCAGCAGGAAAGACAAGACTTATTTGGTATATACAAAACAGGATATTACTCAGCCAGTAGTTGCCAAGCTAAACGAGGGGGTAAAATTGGTCGATGGAGTCAGTAAGCTAAAGACTACTATTATCGGAAAGAATGCGACCAGAGTAATAATTAGTGAGGGGCGTAATCGTCAGATTAGGCGCAGTTTCGAGACTCTCGGTTTAACAGTCATAAAGCTTCAAAGAGTAAGGATTGGGCTATACTCGAACCGGCATCTGGCTCCAAAGGATTTTATATTCATAAAGCCCGAGGACGTTCTGTGAGCCCATTAGTTATTGGTGGACTAGTGTTGAGTTTGTTGGTATTAAATGGGGCTAAGATATTTGGGCCTCTCTCGGGTTTGGCTAACGATAAGGCTAGCCCCCCAAGCCTTAACCAACCCTATAAAAAGTCTGGTCACCTAGCTTATCCGACGCCAATAGCCAACTCAAAGCCAATTAGTGTTGGGGCCTCGTCGGCAATTATTTACGACATGGATTCAGGGATTAAGCTTTACGATAAGGCTGGCAATCAGCAGCGCTCGATAGCATCAATTACAAAACTAATGACGGCCTTGGTCATTATGGACGACCATACACCCGATGAGGTTGTAACTGTCGGCAACATTCCTGAGCTCGATAGCTACGATCAAAAAATTGGTATTTACTGGAGTGAGAAATTTAAACTAATTGATATGATGAAGGCTTTGCTTATATATTCGGCCAATGATGCAGCAAATGCCCTGGCTATCTATGACAGCGGGTCGATTGACGCTTTCGCTAATAAAATGAATGCCAAAGCTACCCAGTGGGGGCTTAAAAATAGTAAGTTTGTTAATCCTTCTGGTCTAGACCAAACCGGTGAGTATAGCAGTGCTGATGATATTTTGATATTAGCCGGTCTACTATACAAAAACCAGATCTTCCGAGATATTGTCGGTACTAGATCGGATCAGATTTATAGCCTCCAGGGTAAACCATATAGCCTAGTTACGACCAATAAGCTTCTGGGGCAATTTGGGGTGATAGGAATGAAGACTGGATACACGATCACATCTGGTGAATGCCTCATTACAGTTGCTCAAAGGGATGGACATAGCATCATGACAGTGGTCCTCAATAGCCCTGACCGTTTTCAAGAGAGCAAAAGTATGATAGACTGGTCGTTCAATAACTATATTTGGCAATAAAATGAAAGCATTATCAAGAGTAATAATCGTTGGCCAACCCAATGTTGGCAAAAGCGTACTGTTTAATCGTCTGACTCACAGTAATCAGGCGATTACTTCGCATGTCGCTCATACCACTCGGGACCAAAACAGGGCTGTCGTAAAGCACGACGAAGTCGCTTTTGAGTTAGTCGATAGTGCCGGATTTGCCAAAACTACTGATGAGCTAAATAAGCTCGCTATTTCGCAAATTGATAGCGCAATCAAGCAAAGCGACTTAGTGCTGTTTGTAGTAGATGGCACCAGTGAACTCAATAATAACGACCTCAAACTCTCCAAGATGGTTCTAAAAAGCAAAGTTAATACCATCTTGCTCATAAATAAACTCGACAAGAAAGAATTTATGGATGATGAAAACTACTTCCGTAAGCTTGGATTTGAAAATATCATGCGCGCCTCTGCTCAAAATGGGCAGGGCATCAATGAGTTGCTTGGTACTGTCGTAAAGGTTATTCCGCGCAAAAAAGCAATCAAGATAAAAGAGTCCATCAAGGTGGCACTACTCGGTCGACCAAATGTAGGCAAGAGTGCTTTGTTGAATGCACTGGCCAACGAAGATGTCGCGCTTGTAAGTGATGTGGCAGGTACTACCAGAGATGTAAACTCTGCTGAACTCAGGTATAAAGATACACTAATAGACTTATTTGATACCGCAGGACTAAGGCGACGGGGCAAGATATCGGCTGGGATTGAGTTTTTTTCTACCACTAGAACCAAGTCTGCGATCGATAAAGCTGATATCTGCCTGGTGCTAGTTGATGCCATCGAGGGGCTATCAAAGCAAGACGAACACATCATAGGCATGGTCAAAGAGGCCCAGAAAGCACTTATTGTGGTAGTTACCAAGTGGGATGCCGTTGAAGATAAAGATGAAAACCTAATGGCCTATATGGGCAACGTGATATCTGCTAACTTGCAGTATGTATGGTGGGCGCCTCTGATATTTACATCTTCTAACGACAAACAAAACCTAGAGAAGCTTAAGCAACTTTTGCTTGAAGTTAATGGACGTATCAATACCAAGCTTGCTACCACTAAGCTTAATGAGCTCTTGCGAGAGGCCGTCAATAAGCAACCCCCAGTAACTACCAAAGGTTACCATGCAAAACTCAATTACATTACCCAGACTGGCAATAACCCTATTGAATTTTCAATCTTTGGAACGCACCCAGATTTGATACACTTTAGCTATTCTAGGTATCTAGAAAACCAAATAAGAAAAAACTTCGAGCTAGTAGGTGTACCAATTAAATTGGTCTTCAAAAGCAAGTACAAAGAGAAATAGTTTATAATACTAGCTATGAAACTCATTATAGGACTAGGCAACCCAGGACAAGAATATCAGGAGACTAGGCACAACCTCGGCTTCATGGTTATCGATGATCTAGCAAAGAGACTCAAGGTAGCCGTTAAGTTTGATAAAAAACTCAAGGCCGATGTCTCGGTGACTATTCACGGCGAGACTATCATACTGGCCAAACCACAGACTTTTATGAACCTGAGTGGCGATAGTGTTGCCAAGATTGCACATTTTTACAAGGTAAGTCCTGCTGATATTTGGGTAGTTTCTGATGATATTGATCTAGATTTTGGGACCATCAGGACTCGAGTCGGAGGAAGCAGTGGGGGACATAACGGCTTAAAAGATATTATTGCAAAAATTGGTGAGAATTTTACCAGATTTCGAGTAGGAATCAAAAATGAAACTTCTGCAGACCTACCTTCGGAGGCTTTTGTACTGCAAAAGTTTAACACTAGTGAGCTAGCTAAGCTCGAAGACATCACTAGTAAAGTGGCTGACATGATTATAGAATCTATCGAAAATGGGGTTGAAGAGACCTCGGTAAAATAGCACTCCAGCGACTTATTAATGTACTTTATACCGCTCCATGCTCGCAATAATAATTATATCTTGCTAAGGTAGATTTAATAAAAACAAAAATAAAAAACAGACCAGCCGTATAAACTCGAACTGATCTGTTTATTATTCCCTTTAATGCCCCCGATAACGGGATTTTGGCGACCGTCACAAAATATATAAGTAGGCCGTGGCGTTAAAGGGAGTAATCTGCTCGCGAGATCTAAAAGGAGGGTGATTTTTAGATTAAGCCCCGCAGAGCAGATTACTCCCTTGAAATATATGGGAAATATGTTGTTGTTAAAAGAACGGTTAGTATACTATCACATAAGAAGTATATTGTCAATACTTTTTACCACTTATGTTTATTGCTACTGAAATAATTACAGATAGAACAAGAAAATGAATATACAACATATTAGACACAATGACAATAGTTTTCCTAAATTACTACGTAGTATTGCTAGTCCGCCAAAACAGCTTTACGTAGCCGGATCAATACCAGACTTGCCGATGGTAGCAATTGTTGGCACCAGGAGGCCTACAGGCTATGGAAATGAGATTACCTACAGGGTAGCGAGTGAGCTAGCTAAGGCTGGCTTTTGTGTAGTTAGTGGTATGGCTCTGGGCATTGATAGCATTGTCCATAAGGCCGTCCTAGAGGCCGGAGGATTAACCTTAGCAGTACTGGGCTGTGGACTCGATAGGCCTTACCCTAGGAGTAATACTGGCTTATTTGAAGCTATTATTAAATCTGGTGGAGCTGTTGTCAGCGAATATCCAGAGGGCACTGAGCCACTTCGGTATAATTTTCCAGCCCGCAATAGAATAATAGCTGGGCTGAGTATGGCTACCGTAGTAACAGAAGCCGATGCAAAATCTGGCAGCCTGATAACTGCTAACTTTGCGCTGCAGGCAAACCGCATGGTAATGGCTATTCCTGGGAATATTACTAGCCAACGTTCAGCAGGGCCTAATAACCTCATAAAGAGTGGCGCACATCTGGTGACAGGTGCATCAGATATCCTGGCACTACTTGGATTCCTCAGTCCTCATCTCGTTAAAGCCAAGCCTAAGGCTGATAGCAAGCAAGAGGCTATGATAATGGATTTGCTTTCGGTTGAATCATTGACTTCTCAGCAGCTGATCGAGGAAACCAAGATTGACGCCATAAGCCTGGCCTCTATTATGAGCCTAATGGAAATAACTGGAAAAATAAAAAACCTCGGAGCAGGCAGCTGGATACTGGCTTAAAGTTGAAATTATACAAATAATGTAGTATAATATGTTCGCAATGTTCTTTGGAAAACTAGCAGCTTAAAGCTAAAGGGAAGCCTTTCGCCCTTATGGTCTGTCAGCCCATTGGGTTAAAGTCAAAGACAGTTGACCTTCTGCAGACAAAGAAGCTAGCTGAATTTACGCTCCTGCTTTGACCATGATAGACTGCTTGACTGCTAGCTGAGAGTTGCTACAAAAGCATCATAGGCAAGCCTCTGCAACCAATCGCAGGGCGGAGATGTCGGTATGGTACGGGAGAATTTGCCTCTCCCACCGACTGCTTGATTGCAATTCTCGGGGAGTGTCACTCCAAAATGACTGCTGCTTTTATTTTTTTACTAGCCAAGCAGCACATCCAAAGAATAGGGGCTCGGTGGTTTTAACCGCCGAGCCCCATTTTCTTTTATTGTTGACATACTTCGTTAAGCTACACTACGAAATGTTGAACCGCACAGCTGAGAGGCCGGACAGATTTAAATTTAGGCCCCTATTCTTGAACTTATTGCTTATGCTTATATAAAGCTGTAAAATAAATTATATTATAAACATGGAGGTTATATGGCAGTGTCTCAAGCTAAAGGTAAATCTAAAAGTAATATCGGTGAACTAATTTCAGGTCTTGTTTTGCCAGCTATGTTTGTAATGGCCTGGGTTTTGGCCCTAACTGGCTCGCGAGCGCCGCTGTCTGCCGGTGTTGAGACTACTGATATTAATACCATTCATTGGCTATTATATTTTACAGGCTGGGTTTTCCTGTTCTCGTCTGTAATGCACTCGTTATTCGCGAAGAAAATGGCCAAAAGTATTGGCTGGGTTACGAACGGCTTTCAGTACGAGATAGCTGCCGTCAGCTTGGGCCTTGGGTTGGCTTGTTTTTATGCCATTGGTGCTGGCATAGAGGCCTGTGTTGCCATCGCCCTGCCAGTCATTACTTTTTTGTTTTTCGCAGGACTCAACCACTTGTATGAAATGATTCGTGACAAAAACTATGCACCTAATAATAGCCTGGTGCTAATCTATGACTTTGGCATGTCAATATCACTTTTCGTACTAATACTGCCTTTTATAAAAATCTAAAGGCTGGTAACTGCACAAAACTAAACTGCGGCCAGGTAATGTATGTTTGTATCCTTTTTTATAGCCCTTGCTGCAATGCAACAAATAATTTTCTATAGTGCCAAGGTTTGACAATATCGGGTTTTGTATTATATAGTTCTTTTCCTGTGCACATTTGCATTAATACCAATTAAACACTAGCATATTCAAGTAGCCATAAAATTCATGCCTAAAAACTTAGTAATAGTAGAATCACCAGCAAAAGCCAAAACTATCGAAAAATACCTCGGTAGTGACTTTGAAGTACTCAGTAGCATGGGACATATTCGTGCGATCGCCAAGAAAAGTAAAGAAGGTGGTGATGCCATCGATATTAAAGCTGGCTTCGCTACTAGCTACGAGATAGATCCAGATAAAAGAAAGACTATTGCTGCTCTAAAGAAAGCTGCTAGTGGCAAGGAAGTATGGCTGGCTACTGATGAAGACCGCGAGGGAGAGGGGATTGCTTGGCACCTCTGTGAAGTCTTAAAGCTCGACCCGTCTACTACCAAACGAATCGTATTTCACGAAATAACCAAAGATGCTATTGAATCGGCTGTTAAAAATCCTCGAGTGCTGGATATGGATTTAGTACAAGCCCAGCAAGCCCGGCAAATACTCGATAGGATTGTAGGTTTTGAATTATCACCGGTGGTGTGGCAAAAGGTACCTGGTGGCAAATCGGCAGGAAGAGTCCAGTCGCCAGCAGTGCGCCTTCTGGTAGAGCGTGAACGCGAGATTGATGCGTTCGAGGGCACTAACTCATTCAAGGTCGTGGTTGTATTTAATATTGACGGCGCAGACATAAAAGCCGAACTACCTAGCAAATTCGACAGCGAAAGCAAGGCTCAGGCTTTTTTAGAAAGCCTTATAGGCGCAACATTTACAATCACGGACGTCACCACAAGCCCGAGCACTCGCAACCCTGGACCACCCTTTACAACTAGTACCTTGCAGCAAGAAGCCAATAGTCGTTTGGGTTTTAGCACCAAGGCCACTATGTCGTCGGCACAGAAGCTCTACCAGGAAGGTAAAATAACCTACATGAGGACTGATTCTGTTAATCTTAGTAGCCAGGCCTTGGGCCAAATGGAAAAATACATTAAATCCGAGTTTGGGCCGACTTATCATCAGCAAAGAACTTTCAAAACTAAGTCGAGTAGTGCACAGGAGGCACATGAGGCGATACGCCCTACCGACTTTGGTCTTCAGGTAGCCAGTGGTGATAGCTACAATCAAAAGCTTTATGAGCTGATACGCTCTAGGGCGCTAGCTAGCCAAATGTCACCGGCTAAACTAGAAAGAACTACTATCACAATTGATATATCTAAAAACAATTCTGTATTGATTGCAAAAGGAGAAATAATTGTCTTTGATGGTTTTTTGAAAATCTATGGTGCTAATAAGAAAGTTGATGCTATTTTGCCAGCCGTCAAAACTGGTGACAAGCTAAACCTGAATACTGCCACTGCAAAGCAGGTATTTGCACGGCCTCCAGCTCGATACACTGAAGGTAGCCTAGTAAAAAAACTCGAGGAGCTCGGGATTGGCCGACCATCTACCTATGCCACAATCATTAATACTGTCCAGCTGAGGGGCTATGCAATTAAGGGCGAAGGTGAAGGTACTCCCCGCGATGTAATAGTTTTGACTCTCACAAATGACGAACTCAAGCGGGCTATTGAGGAAGAGAAGACTGGCTCTGATCGAGGCAAACTTGTGCCTACACCTAGCGGAGAAGTTGTCAGTGATTTCCTAACCGGCCATTTTGACAGAATTGTTGATTATGATTTTACTGCCAAAGCCGAGCAAGAATTTGATCTAATTGCTGAAGGCAAGCTAGAACGCAACAAAATGCTAGAGGACTTTTACATTCCTTTTCACGAACTAATTGAAAAATCTGGTGATATCAAAAGGAGTGAGGTGGCGCAGTCTCGCGAGATTGGTTCCGACCCCAAGACTGGTAAACCTATACTGGCTCGCTTTGGACGTTATGGACCAATGCTTCAAATGGGATTGACCGAAGATGAGACCGATAAGCCCCGTTTCGCTCCGATGCCAGCAGGGGCTAAGATCGAAAACGTGACATTAGATCAAGCGCTTGAAATGTTCAAGCTACCCAGGACCGTTGGCAAAACAAAGGATGGTCAGGATATTATGGCCAATATTGGTCGTTTTGGACCATATATTCAGGTTGAAAAATTATTTGTATCAATTAAACCGCTCGATCCTCAAACCATTACTATCGAAGAAGCCTTGGCACTATATGAAGCTAAGCTAATTCAGGAGGCCGAGAAAAACATTGCTGATTTTGGAGATGGAGTGAAGGTTTTGAACGGTCGATACGGGCCATACATAACCGATGGTAAGAAGAATGCTAAAATACCGAAAGAAACAGAGCCAAAAAGCATTACGCATGAACAAGCTATTGAGATGCTGGCAGATGCACCAGCCAAAGGCAAAAGAAGCTTTAAAAAACGCCAGCCAAAGAAAAAATCTTAAGGCATTTCAAAGTTCTTTCTTTACGATATAGTTGACCGTAAGCGAGTTCGATGTTATAATGTTCTTGATATGAAATGGCCCACGCTGGCCATTTTGTGAATTAATAACCTAAATATGAACGAATTTACTACCCAACAACTCAATAGTTTGGTTGACTCGGCACTCGGAACCCTTAAAAAGGATCGTGACAAGGAAGTTTTGCGACGCAGGGGTGGTATAAACACCGAATCTCAAACCCTTGAACAAATCGGCAACGAGATGAGTATTACCAGAGAAAGAGTGCGCCAAATAGAGAAGGCAGCCCTGACACGACTGCAGGGTAAATCTGACCCCAAAGACCCCTTTGCGCTAACACTAGCCGGGCTTATTGATAATAAGGGCGGGCTAATAAGCTTAGAGAGCCTAGGACAGGCGGTAAAGCTTGATGAAAGCCTACTACCACATGTTATATTCTTGGTTAAAATAAATCCTGAGATTCTTTTTGTTGACCGCAACGATCACCACACCGCAATGATTGCTAATGCTTCGAACTTTGGAACCGATAATATTAAATCGATTCATGATGAGCTAGTGAAGACCGTTCGAGACTCTGGTAAGCCTGCAAAGTTTGCTAGTATCTACAAATTAATTGATGGTCCTCATAGTGAAGAAACTCTGCATGAAATGGCTAAGGCTTCGCGCTATCTGAGCGAGCTAGATGGTAACTGGGGTCTGACTAGTTGGCCCGAGGTTAATCCTAAAAGCATTCGAGATAAAATATACCTAGTGCTAAAAAAGACCGGTCGTCCGATACATTTTTCAGATATTGCCGACAAAATATCGACGTTAGCGGCTAATCCCAAAAAAGTTACCACCCAGGCCGTGCATAATGAGCTGATCAAAGATCCTCGTTTCGTGCTTATTGGGCGGGGAATATATGCACTATCAGAATGGGGATATCATTCTGGTACTGTAGCCGATATCATCGAGGAGATTTTAAAAGAAGAAAAAGCTCCCATGAATAAAGATGAAATTATCCGGCGCGTCCTGGCTCGTAGACAGGTTAAGACTACTACTATTGTTCTCAACCTACAGGAGAAACCACAATTCAAAAGGATCGAAAAAGGCATCTACGGATTGGCCTAAAGCTCAAGCAGTTAGCTAAAAGGGCATAAATTAAGTACAATAATAGAAACACAATATGGAAATCTTAAGCACTATTTTTATAACGATTGCTCAGGTAGTGAATACCGTACTATTTGAATTCTGGGGATGGCTACTTGTGGCTGGTTGGTTTGCTTACAAAATTTGGAAAAACAACCAAAAAGTTTCCTACATAGAGCGTTCGGAGCATGTTCTGTTGCAAATTATTGTTCCTAAAGATAACGAAAAAAAAGAGCTTTCGGCCGAGCAGCTCTTTGCTAGTCTGCACGGAATATTGAGACCCGTCGGAGATGATGGTAGTATCCAGGAGCATATCAGCTTCGAGATAGTTTCACACGACCATTTAATTTATTTTTACGTTTGGTGCCCGAAACACCTCAAAGACTATATTGAAAGCCAGGTTTATGCCCAGTATCCGCTAGTACAAATTACGCCCATGGATACGGATTACAGTACAAAAGATTTGGCTGGCAAGAGTGCCTTCGCAACGGAGATAGTGCTTACTAAAGACGAAATTTTCCCAATCAAAACCTTTTTGACTTTTGAGGTAGATCCCCTGGCTGGCTTGACTACTGTTTTATCGAGCCTCGGAAATGATGAGGAGATGTGGATTCAAATGCTACTCGAGCCCGTCAATGACAACTGGCATTCTAAATCTTTGCAGTATATCGATGAAGTCCGAAATGGTAAGCAGTCTGGCATCTTTGATAATTGGCAGAGGAGAACACTTAATTCGCCCTTTAAGTTCACTAGGCTATTAGCTTCGGCGGCATTTACACCCAGTATCTACCAAGCAAAGTCTGCACCAAAATCTAAGCCTGATAAAAAAGAACTCTCCACGGGACAAACCACGCTTCTTACAGCTGTTGAAACCAAGGCCCAAAAACTTGGCTATGCTGTTAAAATACGAGTCTGCTATATCGGAATTAGCGAGCAGGCAGCAAAACAACGCCTGCAAGCTCTAGTAGGTGGTTTTAAGCAATTTAATACCATCAATCTCAACGGATTTGGAGGCACCCCGATGGTAGAGGGGCAGCCCGCTATAGCGGCCTACCAGCAGAGGCTGTTTGATGACTCTGGCTACATTCTGAATATCGAAGAGGTCGCTAGTGTTTTTCATTTGCCGCACACCAGCGTAGAAACCCCTAATATTGCCTATACTTCGACTAAAGTAGGGGAGCCACCAGCGGGCTTACCGACCCTAGCCAACACTAAGGCAGAGGAGCTGAGTTTGTTTGGAAGCACAACCTTTAGGCAGGGCAATATAAAATTTGGAATTAAAAGAATTGACCGCGAACGGCACCTTTATGTAATTGGTAAGAGCGGGGTAGGTAAGTCTTTTATGCTTAATCTTCTGGCACTATCTGATATTCATCAAGATGAAGGTTTTGCTATTGTTGACCCGCACGGCGATTTGGCTCAAGACATCATGCGCTTTATTCCTGAACACCGCGTTAAGGATGTGATATATATCAATCCTGATGATGTTGACTTTCCGGTTGCTTTTAACCCCATGGAATATACCGATGTTAACAGACGTAATAACATCGCATCTGAAATCGTTGGTGTCTTAAAAAAGATGTTTGGAGATAGCTGGGGTCCAAGGCTTGAGCATATCTTAAGGTTTACGTTACTAGCACTGCTGGAGACTCCAGGAACCACAATGCTTGGCATAACACGTATGCTAACAGACAAAAACTATCGCAAAATGATAGTCGATAATGTAGCCGACCCGGTTGTAAAAGCTTTCTGGCTAACAGAGTTTGCTAGTTGGAATGATAAATTTGCAGCCGAGGCTGTACAGCCGGTTTTAAATAAAGTCGGGGCCTTTACAGCCGTGCCAATAGTGCGCAATATTATCGGCCAGCCAAATAGTTCGTTCTCGATACGCAAGGCAATGGATGAGGGAAAAATTATTATTGTAAACCTCAGCCGTGGTCTAATTGGTGAAGACAATGCCGCTATTTTAGGCTCGCTTATAATTACCAAGATACAGCTCGATGCAATGAGTCGTTCGGACATTTCAGATATCACAGCTAGGCGACCTTTTTATCTTTATGTAGATGAATTCCAGAATTTTGCAACAGAATCTTTTGCAGTAATTTTATCTGAAGCACGTAAGTACGGCCTAAGGTTAACCGTAGCTAATCAGTACGTCTCACAGATGCCAGAAGAGGTTAGGGATGCTGTTTTTGGTAATGTTGGGTCTATGGTAACCTTCAGGGTAGGTGCTGATGACGCACAATATTTGTCTAAATACTTTGAGCCGACTTTTGAGCCAATCGACTTGGTAAATCTGGACAAACGAAATATCTATGTATCGATGAGTATCGATGGCCAAACGTCCATTCCCTTTAGTGCTCAAAGCTTGAACATGCCACCGCCATCTGACGATCATACAGCTGCTATTATCGAGCATTCTAGACATCATTATTCGATACCAAGAACGGAAGTAGAGCAGATTATCGGCGAGTGGGCAGCACCACCGGACCCCAGAGACGCTGCCAATCGAAATGATGGCTCTAGTAACTCTAGGCCTGCCTACGGCCAGGCGAACAGCCAGACAGCCCCTAGAGAGACTCAGGCGAGGCAAAATAAACCAGAGCTCCATGGCGTCGAACCAAAAAGGTACAGTGATATGATAAAAAACAAAGACCACGGCCCCAGCCAAAATAATCGGCACAAGAAGCGCTACAAAAAATAGCACTCTTTGAAATGTAGGCTAGTTTTGCTTTTATATAAGCAAAAGACCTATACTAACACCCAACTACTTCATAAAAATACTATGTCGCACAATATATCTTTTGCGACATTATTGTTCCTAAAACTCAAATAACGGCTTAAATGGCATTATTTGTATTTTATTCGACTTCCCTATTTTTTTTGTTTTTTTCTATTATGGCGCTCGGTTTGTAATTGCTTTGTACTTAGCTTGTTTTATAATAAAAAGCACTAATAAACAAAAACCGAACTAGGAGAGGGGTTAGATGATTTCAGCCTTATCGGGCTTCTATCATTGGGTTACTTATAAAACGCCCGGCCCGGCACTCGCAGGTCTATATACTGGGTAGCTTGCTTGTTCTGGGAAACCAGCAGGTCTAGTGTTGCTTGAAGAGATCTAAGCTGGGCATCGGGTGTTTCTTCGGTATTAAATTTGATTTCGTATCCGGCAGTAGTCTTAACGAGCAGCTCTTTGGTGGTTTCTGTGATATAGATCTGTTCTGGTCCGAGTGATTTGGCCTTAACATAATCACCAACTTTAATTGCAAAATTCACGAAATCTCGTGAAAGTATTTTGTTGCCTATATCTACCGGCAAGCTGCTGCCATCTGTTAATACAGCTAGGCCCATATTATTATCGCCCTGAAGCTCGCTCATAACTCGGCCGTTGATTGAAACGATGTATTTTTTGCTTCCAGTTTTCCATACTATAGCCGATTTTTGTTCGTCTGTCTTAACTATCAATTTATTAGGAAATTGCTTCTCTACCATTATTGCCTCTTGGCCTGTGAAAGTTTTTTGCAGCCTTCCCTTCAGGCTGTTGGTATCGAGAAAAAGCCAGTTCTTCCCTGCTAAGCTAGACTTGAGGTATTTTGTTACTTCATCGTTGAGCCCCTTTGAGAGCTCTGTGTTCGGTCCCTGTACGTCTACCTTGTCGATTCTAAAAATACTGGAAAAGAACACCACACCTACAATAATGCCAATTAAAAGAATATACGGAGACAATTTTAGTGTTAGTCTCCACCAGCTAATTTGGCGGGGTCGCTTAGCTATACCGGAACCAGATTTTACACTGGTCTGTTCGAGTGGTGTAAATTCGTAGGATCTTTTTACTTGGCGTTTGCTCAACTTGTTGGCCCTTTGCTTTTAGCGGCCAGCGATATGATTATTTTAGCTAGCGAAATTGAAGCATCTGGATTAAAGAATTTATGTATTGTTTTAGCGAGATACTGCATAGAGCTCGGATCACTAACGAGTTTAGAAATTTCGTTGATCAGTCTAACTCCCTGGAGGTCATCCTGCAACAGTAGCCTCACTGCCCCGTGCCTTGCAAGGTACTGGGCATTTTTAAGCTGGTGTTGGTTGGTTGAGCTTGGCAGCGGGATTACAATTGATGGTTTTGATAATGCCGCAAGCTCAGAAATCGAATTCATTCCGGCCCTTGCAACTACAATATCTGACCATCGATATGCGGCCAACATCTCGCCCGTCAAAAAACCGTGCGGATCGTAGCTGTGTTTATACTCTGATGGTAACCTGTGCCGCATAAAGCGGGCACGCTCAATTCCCTGCTTGCCTGCTATGTGCAAGATATTAAAGTTTTTAGTCAGAAGCTCGATATTGTCGAACACCAAGTTGTTGATGAATTCCGCCCCCTGAGATCCAGCAAAGATCATAATGTTCGGTTTTTGTTCATTAGGTTTTTTTTCTATTGGATCGGCGTTTATATAGTACTCTGGTCGCACAGGGTTACCTGTAAAATAAAGCTTTGACGAATCCTCAACACTACTATAGGCGGACTTAGGAAAGCTAACTCCGATTGCCGAGGCTCGCTTGGCTAAGATGCTATTTGCCTTGCCCATCACCACATCACTCTCGTGTATGACATACGGGATGCCTAGGTGTGTAGCTGCCAGCCCAACAGGCAATCCGACATGTCCGCCCTTAATAAATACCACGTCTGGCTTAAACTGCTTAATTATTTTGCGACTATAGGAATAGCCCTTGATTGTTTTTAAAATGTCAGCAGCATTTAGGGCCTGGGTTTTAATATCTGCTATTTCGCGTAGCTTGCCTCGGCCGTACCTTCTGAATTTGCCGCTGGGGATTATTTTATAGTTAATACCACTATGCTTGAGCAAGCTAGTTTCGTAATCGTTACCCGAACAAACGAATAATATTTCGGTGTCAGGACTAAGCTCGTGAAGTGACGCGATGACGGCGAGTACCGGCGATATGTGCCCGGCTGTTCCGCCCCCCGCTACTAGGATCTTCATCATAGACCTCCTTATAGGTGTATTTAGAAATGTTCTGCAATATTCCTACCGCCGTTAGCAATGCCAGGATGCTAGTACCTCCATAGCTAATAAACGGCAGTGTTATGCCAGTCAGTGGAATCAAATTTAGCATAGCTGATATATTGATCAATGCCTGGAATGTTATCCAGAATATAATACCACTAGCAAGCAGTCTACCAAAATTATCAGGTGCCGTTCGTGCTATCCTGACACCCCTCCAAAACAATAGTGCAAAAGCTGTAATTAATAGAGTCGTGCCAACCAAGCCAAACTCCTCTCCTATAATCGCAAAGATAGAGTCGTTGGTCGCCTCAGGAAGATAGCCATAGGCCTGGAGGCTTTTACCTAGCCCCCGGCCGAATATGCCCCCGCTACCAATGGCAATTAAGGCTTGGTTGATATGATAACCTGATCCAGATGCATCTTCGGAGTGATTAAAAAAAGTAGTAAGTCTGGCAATCCGATAAGGAGCGAGTATCGCTAGTAGTCCTGCTCCGCCACCAAGTACCAGTGTAGCAATCGTTGCACTCCACCATTGAACACCAGACACAAAATACATGACTAGCATCGTGGATATTATTACCATGGCACTTCCCATATCTTTTTGTATTAAAACAGCCAAAAACGCGATTACAAAAATTATTATTAGAAATGGCAGTAATCCTTCGATAGGCTTAGATAAGTTTTTCTTGTTTTTCGTCAGCCAGGCAGCCATAAATATTACTGCGCCTATCTTAAAAAACTCGACAGGCTGAAAACTAAAGAAGGCTAGTCTTACCCATCTAGTGGCTCCACCGCTGCTAATTGATAAGCCCGGGACCAAAACCAAAAACATCAGCACAATTGTAGCTATAAAAATTGGCGTGGCATGTTTTTGCCAGAAGTGATAGTCGATTTTACTTGCTGCAAACCAGCCAATAATACCAAGTAACATACCGACAGACTGGGTTATGAAAAAACTATTAGTGTCGCTAGTACCCGAAGTTCGTTTTAGCACTGCAATCCACCCCGTGGAGTAAATAAGAACTAGCCCTACACCTACCAACGCCAGAACTAAAAGAGTTAGCATATAGTCTGGTCGGTGCTTATAAAAGATTGCTTTTTTTTGTTTTTGGCGTTGTTCCATTTGTTATCCTTTGCCGACCAGTGCGATCATGACGCCAAGTCCAGCACAAATACCTCCTATAATCCAGAGCCGCATGGTAACTTTGGTTTCTGGCCAGCCCATAGCTTCAAGGTGATGGTGAAGTGGGGCTGATATAAATATTTTGCGCTTAAAAATTCTTTTAGACAAAATCTGAATAACACTCGACCCAGCTTCAGCTACAAATACCAAGCCGATGATCGGCAATACAAAAACTGAATTAGTTAGCATTGCGACAATTCCAAGGGCAGTACCGAGGGCAAAAGAGCCAACGTCTCCCATAAAGAACCTTGCTGGAAAAATATTGAACCACGTATATGCAAGTACTGCGCCCGCCGTTGCCATACAGAAGCCGGCTATCCCAATATTACCCTGGGCTAAGGCGATAATGGCAAAAGCGCCAAAAGATGTGGCCAAAAGCCCACCCGAGAGACCATCCAGACCATCGGTAATATTGACGGCATTAGCAGTTGAGACGATCACTAAAATAAATAGAGGTATATATAAAATTCCGATCTCGAAATCTCCAACTGCAGGAATATGAATCATTCCATAGCCGAGCTTAAAGTAAAAGTACAGTGCTCCTGCTATGGCAATCAGTAAAATTAGTGAAAACTTTATAATACTTTTTAAACCAGCTACACCTTTGCCTGAGCCTCGTATATTGATTATGTCATCGAGCAATCCAATAGCTCCCGCTGCTAGCAGTCCAAAAAGTGGCAGGTAGGTCTGTGACCTTGAAAGGTTCAATGTAAGGGTGACAAGGGTGATTGCTACAATCATAACAATGCCGGCCATCGTTGGAATATTGCGTTTGTGCTTCTCGGCATGCAAGCTAGCAAACACTGTAGCTTTTTCACCAGTTGTGGTAGTTTCGCGCATTTTTTTCCAGAGCTTTAGTTTGAAAGCAAAGTGAGTATAGATGGGTGTCAGAGCTATAGCAATGCCAAAGCCAAGTGATACCTGGATGAATATAAAGCTGAAATTCTGAATTAACTGTTGTTCTGTCATAGTGTTCCTTTATTTTAGCAAGAAATAGCCCTAATTCCCACTCGGAGCTATCTGATAATACATAAATAACTGTCTGGCCACTTCAGCAAAAGCCGGTACAGTGGTTTTTTCGGCGAAGCCGTCGACCCGAGGATAGTTAACTCGGACGAGAATCACAAACCTAGGGTCCTCTACGGGTGCAAAGCCTACGAAACTACCAATATTCTTACTTTCCTCATAACCCGTTCCGTCTGGCTTAGGCACCTGGGCAGTGCCCGTTTTACCTGCTATAGAATATCCAGTGGTTCGGGCTGGCCAACCAGATCCATGCTGGACGACTTGCTTCATCATTTCGGCTAGTTCTGCAGCCGACTGGCGGCTCATTACATCATTCCTAATAACCGTTGGTTTGCTTAGTATGATCTCGCCACTAGCCTTGGTCTCTTTATCGACTATATAGGGTTTATATAGGGTTCCGCCGTTAGCGATAGCTGAGACTGAATTAGCTAGCTGGAGATTAGTGACAGATATGCCCTGCCCGAAGCTCATATTGGCATAATCAACATTATAGCCATCTGGTTTTTTGATAAATCCTTTAGCCTCGCCGGCTAGTTCAACTCCGGTCCGCTCGCCAAAACCAAATTTTTTGATGTATTCAAAGAAAACTTCCTTGCCTTTGCTTGTTATCTTATCGGGGTCGGTACCTAGCTGCTTGAGTACAAATACAACCCCGGTATTGAGTGACTTTTGTATGACATCGGTCATAGTAGAAATGCCGTACTTTTTATCATTAGCATTGTTGACTACACGATCGTCTATTTTAGCTTCTCCGGTATCTTCGTACTTGGTGTCGGGCTTAACTTTGCCAGTATCAAGGCCGGCGGCCATGGTGATAACTTTAAAGCCCGATCCCGGTTCAAATTGGTTGGTAATATTGCTATTTATGAACTTGAAGTAGTCAGCTGCTGTGACGGCCTGATAGTTATTGGGGTCATAACTAGGATAGTTAACCATGGCGCGGATTGCTCCTGTCTTAGGATCCATAACTATGATGCTACCAGAATCGGCCTGATTGCTTTTGACAGCAGTTTCGATAGCTGTAGCCGCCATTTGCTGGATATTGCGGTCAATTGTCAAAACAAAATCACTTCCGTTCTCAGGTGTGATAATAGTATTTTCATTGGATGTAATCGGGACACCGAGTGAATCTGTGATAGCCCTACTCACCCCGCCCTTGCCAGAAAGGCTAGGATTCAAGAATTGTTCGATGCCATACTGCCCTGCTCCGTCTTGGTTTACGTAGCCAGTGATGTGTGCGAATAGTTCACCTTCGGGATAATTACGACCGTCTTGAGAATTAAGAATAATACCTGGCAGCTTTAGGTTCTTTATTTCGATAGCATCAGATGAGGATAGTGACTTTTTAATGACCAAATACCTATTTTCTTTATTGCTAAGTTTTGTCTGTAAGTCGACGGTCTCTTCATTGGACAAGTACCTACTGAGCTTATTAACTGTGTCAGATGGATCTTTGATAAACTTAGGGTCGGCCGCAAGCAAGAATAACTGCTGGTTTAGAGCTATAGGATAGACTGCACCATTGCCATCGTTGACGTATATCTGGCCTCTTCGCGCCGGTATATCAAATTTGCGCGACTGCTGGGCATTGGCTTTTTCTAGATATAATTTATTTTGAAACACCTGTACAAACACGAGCTTGCCGAACATTATAAAACCAAAAATACCCATTAATATCGTCAGATAAAAAATGCGCTTTGTTGGTGTTGGCTCTAGGGTCTCGCTATCTGGCATATGAGCCTAACGAGGGGTGGCGTAAGAAACTGTTTTGACAGCTGATAGCTGGGCCGTCTGGGCAGCTTTTTTGGCCTCTGCAATCGATTGTAAACGCGCTGCGTCGATACTCAGGTTGTCTTTAGTAGTTTGTAGTTCGCCCTGTTTGTGCTCTAGATTTGATATTTTATAATTGAATGTTTGAGTTTTGGTCACCTGATTAAGATACATCAAACCTAACAATATCACTAGACCTATTAGCATCAAAGATGCCGATACTGGTCCGGTCTGAAACTTAATCTTGTTTTTAACGATATTCTGATTTTTTCGTAATGACATTGCTGCTGTGGACATGAGGGCTCCTTATTTGTTTTTATTTTTTTGTTTTTGTTTTTGTTTTTGTTGGTAACCTAAACTATTTAACTACTCGAACCTTAAGCTTTCGGGCTCGTGGGGATTGGTCTTTGACTACGATACTCATATTCGGACTCCTTTTGTTTTTGTTTAGTTTATTTTTTCGACGAGACGGAGTTTTGCACTCCGGGCTCGTGGGTTGTTATCTTTGATTGATCCCTTGATAGGCTTTTTATTAACTAGCCTATAGTTTGGTGAACTTATTTCACTACCAGTTACCAGGTCTTTAATGCCTGTAGTAATTTCTTTGAAGTACTGTTTTACTATTCTGTCTTCAAGGCTATGAAAGCTGATGACAGCTAGACGACCATTCTTTTTGAGGTTTGCGGCAGCTAGTGGTAATGTCTTTAGAAGATTTGCTAGCTCTTGATTGACTTCAATGCGTATGGCTTGGAAGGTCTTGGTGGCTGGGTTTATTTTTGAATTGCCCGGCAAGACGCCAGAGACGATCGATGCTAGCTGTTTGGTGGTTTTGACTGGCTCTAGCTGGCGCTCGGCGACTATCGCTGAAGCAATTCGCCTGGACCTAGTTTCTTCACCGTAGCGGTATATGACACTAGCAAGTTCTTCCTCGGAATACTGGTTTACGACCATCTCTGCAGTAAGCTCTTGGTCTTGGTTCATACGCATATCTAGATTAGCCTCTTGGCTAAAACTAAATCCGCGATTGGCTTGGTCGAGCTGCGGAGATGAAACTCCAATATCCATCAGCACCTTATCTACCCTTCCGACTCTATCCCAGTCGATATCTGCAAAATTGCTATGTATATATTCTACATTTGAGCTATCTGAAAACTTATTTTTAAGTTCCTCAATTGCTTCGATGTCTGTATCGACTAGTATTAATCGTCCGGCTGGACCGATGAGGCCGAGAATCTTCTCGGAGTGCCCACCGTACCCGGCTGTCATGTCTATGACCGTCTCGCCACTTTTAAGATTTAGCAGCTCGATGGTTTCGTCTAGTAATACTGGTTTGTGTAATTTCATTGTCAAGGTCACCTATTTAGCAGCCAGTTATTGGTTTTTGTTTTTGTTTTTTGGTTAAAGGGCTCAAGGCTTTTGGCGCTTGAACCGCTATGTGGTAAGGACTTTAATGAGTCCTTATTGAGTGTGTGAGATAGTTTGTGAGGTGGAGTTTTATATTGTTTCATAAGATGCTAGGGTCTTTATTTAAGCGTCACCCTCCAGAAACGCTTACTGACTGCCAAATAGTTAACTTTGTGTTTTGATTTTTATTTTTGTTTTTAAGGATCCGGCTATTATAAGTCCATCGGATAGCTTTACTTTGGTGCGATTCGCCAGTATTTGCCGGCGCGAACCAGCACAACTGCGCGAGCATTGCTAAGTAAAGCCATTTGGTGGGCTTCTAATGTAACTCTCCCCTGCTTGGAATCAAGCTTAGAAATAGATTTGCCTATTCTGAATTTAACATTCAAATCGGCGATCGATTCATCTAGAATGTCGCCTGATAGTGCGGTTTCCATTTCGCTGTCCCAAACCGTCTTGGAGTAAAGGTGCAGGTATTGGCCGAAGCCCTGGGTAACTACTACTTCGTTTCCTAATTCGCTTTGCAATTCGCTGGGAATTGTAAGCCTATTTTTGTCGTCTAGTTTTCTTTCGAAGTAATCCATTGTTTCTCTTTTGTTACCCACTTTTACCCACTGGAACTATTGTACTACCCATTACTACCCACTGTAAAGGGTTTTTAGATACTTTTTTATATGTTAAATACAACATTTTATATGCTTAATATACGAACAAAATACGAATTACCCACTTAAAATGTTTGCTATAATACTTACATGAGACATTTAAAAAAGATTTCACCAGACTATATTCATAGTACATTTTTCGGAGTCGAGGATAGCTTGATATCGACTACAGGTGCATTGGCTGGTATTGCCATAGGTTCAGGTAATAAATCCGTAATACTGCTTACTGCTCTAGTTATTATTGCAGTCGAATCAACCTCGATGGGAGCCAGTGAGTTTATTAGCGAAGAGACTGAGGAAGAAATAGAAAAACTAAAACTCCCTGCCAATCCTATGGTCAGTGGGTTTTTGATATTTATTTCTTACGTGATAGCTGGGCTAGTGCCATTAGTCCCCTACCTGTTTTTCGCACCAGCAGAGGCCATACCAATAAGTGTTATGCTCGCTCTAGTTGGCCTTGCTATACTGGGCATAGTAAAGGGTAAGCTAACAAAATTAAATCCCCTGAAGTCAGCGCTTGAAGTTCTGGTAATTGGTGGGATAGCTACATCAATCGGAATTGTGGTTGGAATTGTGTTTAAAGTCTAGCTTAGAGATCTAGCTTTTCGTCCAGATAAGCCCTTAGCTCGCTTATTTTGATACGTTCTTGCTCCATCGTGTCGCGTTCGCGTACTGTAACGGCTTTGTCTTCGAGGCTTTCAAAATCGACTGTCACACAGTATGGTGTTCCAATCTCGTCTTGGCGGCGATAGCGCTTGCCAATACTTTGAGTTTCGTCGTACTCGACATTATAGTTGCCCGCTACTGTATCGAATACTTCATTGGCTAACTTGGATAGCTCAGGTTTTTTGCTAAGTGGCAGTACAGCTACTTTTACAGGAGCAATCTCTGGTGCGAAGCGCATTACGATACGCTCCTCCCCGTTAACTTCTTCCTTATCGTATGCGTCGAGCATAACAGCCATTAATAGTCTCTCGACTCCGACTGATGGCTCTATCACATATGGCAAAAAGCGCTCGCCAGAAGCCTCGTCAAAATAAGACAGGTCTTTGCCGCTCTCTTTAGAGTGCGCCTTCAGGTCGTAATCGGTACGATTAGCTATGCCGTAGAGCTCTTTGAAACCAAATGGGTACTGGTACTGGATATCGACGCTTGACTCGGCATAGTGTGCCCTCTCGTCACTAGCATGGTCGTGATACTGAAGATTTTCCTGGCTTAGTCCGAGGCTCAGTAGCCATTCCATCGCAGCACTCTTAGAGGCTTCGTATTGTTCTTTGGCTTGGTCGGGGTGGGTGAATACTTCTAGTTCCATTTGGCTAAACTCACGTAGGCGAAAGATAAAATCACCAGGCGTTATTTCGTTCCTAAAAGCCTTACCTATTTGGGCGATACCGAATGGTAGTTTTTTACGGGTAGTCTCGCGAACATTTTCGTACTGTGAAAAAATACCGCCAGCAGTTTCGGGCCTAAGATATGCTTCATTGGAGGCATCTTGCACTGGTCCGACCGAAGTCTTGAACATCATCTGGAAGGTTCTAGATGGCGTAAAAGAGTGCTTAGCATCACAACTTGGGCAAGCTAGCTCTTCTAGTTTTTCATCGAGCTTTTTGAGGTCATTAGTATCAACTCCTGCAAGGTGATCAGCTCTAAAACGATGTTGACACTGCTTGCAATCTACCATTGGGTCGACAAAGGTCTCGATGTGGCCACTAGCCTTCCAGAGTTTTGGATTTTGAATGATGGCAGTATTGATACCAACAACATTGGATTTTTTATATACAAAATTCTTCCACCAACTTGACTTAATATTGTCCGCCAACTCTGATCCGTATGGTCCGAGGTCCCAAAATCCTGCTAAGCCACCGTAGATATCTGAAGCTTGGAATACAAAGCCACGCCTCTTGGCATAACTTGTTAGCTCTTCCATCGATAATTTGTTTTTTGATTTATTCATGACCATATTATACCTCAGCTAAACACTGCCATGCAAAAGATTTGTGCTCTCAGACATAACTTTTACACTTTTTATTTTGCGCTCTAGGTTGTACTGCAAATAATCAATGATTAGATTTAGCGATTTGCCAAGAACTAAACTGCTAACGCTCAGCCGTAAAACGGTTGTTTTGGGGTGTGACATACAAATCTTCCAGAGCTTGGCGACATCCATATCGATAACCGAGCTTGTAGCGCCCACCTTGGAATTGCTTAGACTTCCTTCTGAAAAGTTTAAATAACAGCTGCTCGAACCTTCTTGCCACTGAATATCGGGCGCTATGCCAGAGGTCTGCATGATGCCAATTAGGCCGTAGTTGAGCAGCAGCGCAGTTTTACTATTGGTAGCGATATCAATTAGGCTCTCGCGGTAGCTTAGATATAGCTTTTGGTTTGGCATCTGTTCGGCAGTCACCAGGGCTACTACCTCGGTCAGTAATAAAGCGCTGATATTTATTTCAAGAGACTTGGCCGAGAATAAGTTTTGACCGATTGCTCTGGCGCCTACTACGGTCGGCAGTTTTGATGTGCCTAGAACCTGAAACTTGCTCTCTACCAATGGTTCCATGTGTGATTGTAATTTTGCTGTGGATTTTTTGATTCCCTTGGCAATAAAACTTGTTTTACCCTGCTCTTGACTAAAGACAGTGATGATTTTGTCGGCATCTTTAAGGCTTTTTCTGCCAACAATAAACCCTGTCAGCTCAACTTGCTTCATTTTTGCCCGCTATATAGCTTTACCAGATTCACGAACTGGGCAATCGAGAATTGGCTCTTAGTATAAATGCCGACAATATTTAGCCCAACCATCAGTTCTTTATTCATATTTAGCTCATCGGTATTGAGGCCGGTAACGATCATAACTGAAAACCTATCACCGCCTGGCTGCCGTCTGAGCGTCTTGAGGAGTTCGAAGCCATTCTTTTGTCCTAACATGATGTCGAGTACTATTAGGGCATGCTGGCGAGGCTTAAACTTTGCCAGGGCTTCAAAAAAATCTTTAGCTACAACCGACCTAATACCTTCGGCTTTAAGTGACTGATGGTAGACTTCTGCTAAAAGAGTGTCGTCTTCTACTATGAGTACGGTCTGCTTCATGCTACTTATTGTACAGAAGTGGAATCTGATTAGACAGCTGCATTCTTATAAACACAACTCTTTGGCCCTGATAATTCACAAACCTGATACTCCCTCCATAGGTCTTGATTAATTTATCTACAAAATCAACCACATCCTTCAGGAATTGGTTGGTACTAAGGGCCTTAGAGCCAGCTATTCGGACTGTCACATAGTCGCCTCTTCGGCGCAATCCGATACTGAGGTCTTTGGAGTGGAGATCTTCGAGGATTATGATATCGAGGATGATCCTGATTATCGACGATATGGCCCTAACCTCGCCCATGACGTCGACGAGAGGCTTAACTCTGTCAGTGCGAATCCGTACTGTAACACCCTGAAATGACGATTCTGCCAGAGCAATAGCTTCTACCAGATTGGCTGTTCGGGCACTAAAATCGCCTATTTGTCTACTGATAAACAGTAGCTGGCTCAAGAGGTCAATATTGATCTTGTTACGTTTAACTAATATTTTCAAAAGCCTCGGAGCTTTGGTTTTGGTTTTGCTTTGACCGAGAGCATCTTCGATTATGAGTTGGTCAGAGGCTATCCTACCGACTAGTTCGGACAGGATAAAATTAAAGTAGTCGTAATCAAATAGCATGAGCCTAGCATAGCTTTTGTGTGACCTATAGAGCAAGCGTAAGCTTTTATTATGGTACTAATTTCATACCGGCCAAGATGCCTTCGAATATAGCGCCATACTTAGCAGAGTCACTAGTGCTTAGTACCATTATTTTCTCTCGAAGAGGTATCACAACTACTTCAGACTTGAGCTTAATTTTAGAATCAAATGTACCAATATACTTACGCCCCTTAATGCCTGAGACTACGTAATCTGAGGCCTTGACGTCACTACCTATTTTTTTAGATTTATCATCGTAGTCCTTAACAATTTTGTCGTAATCGGCTCTTTTAAGTTCCAGGTTAAAACCATGCAGATCGGAGCTTTGATCGATATAATTTGGGTCGGCGATACCTGTGATTGTACCATCAGTTGGCTTGGGCTCAATAGACCAACTCCAGAGCTTAGGAATTGGCAGCTCAAAACTACCGAACTCAGCCGGCGATTTATAGACATAAGCTTGGGCCAAAAGCTCGTTGTTAGATACTACAGTTTGGTCGGCTACTCCTTGTGCTAGTCCTTTTTTATACTGGGCGTCTAGATCAGCTTTTTTGACCTTGGAGCTGTTTGCTGAAACCACAATTAAAGCCACCAATAGTAGCAGTACGACCCCGGCACCTAGGCCTATTGCTAAAATCAGGCCCGTATTCTTTTTTCCGGGTTTTTGGATGTTCATACTCATTGGGTCTGGCAAGCCAGGCCCTGGTGCTGGAGATTCCGGATTGTTTAGTGGGTTTTGGGCTTCCATTATTAGTCTTTCTTAAGATTAGATTCGCCCGGAGCCCAATCGACCGGACAGAGTCCGCCAGTCTGGAGGGCTTTTACGACTCGCATTGTCTCCTCGACGCTTCTTCCGACGCTGTCGTCAGACATTACGACATAACGCAGGTTGCCTTCGGGGTCTATAATAAAGGTTCCGCGTTCGGCTTCTCCACTGTCCTCTTTGAGTATTTCATAAGCTCGTGTCAGTGAGTGTGCTGTATCGGCTACAATTGGGAAGCCGACGTCTTGGAGATCTCTCTCGAACCACGCCTTGTGCGAAAATATACTATCGGTGCTGGCTGCTAATATTTGAGTGTTAATTTTTTCAAATTCTTTTTCCATTTTTGCAAATCCCTCAATTTCGGTTGGACATACAAAAGTAAAATCGCGGGGGTAAAAAAACAGAATAATCCATTTGCCCTTGAAGTCTTTAAGGCTGAGGTCACGGTAGTCGTCCTTGATGCCTTTTTGATAAGCCGGAAGTTTAAAGTCTGGGGCTGGTTGGTTTAGTCTTAACATTGGTTTCTCCTTTTAAAATTAATTTTAATGATTTTTTTAAATCCACCTCTCGGTCGGCGGTATAAATGCCGTGATGCTAGCTGAGTTTGCGTTAATATAGACCAGCTAAGGATTTGTATTTCAATGACTTTTCATTCAATCATAGGCTTAATTATACTACAACGATGCCACGAGCTCAAAACTGATAGATGTTGGCAGAACCTATTTTTTGGTCGATCTTAATTCCCTCAAAACTAAAACCATAAGAAATTACTACGGCACCAGGCTTAAGCTCGTTTTTAAGCTTGTCGTAAAGCCGAGCCATAAAGGGTGTCGCGCTAAAAATGAATACCACACTAGCTTTAGTGACATCACCACTCCAGTAGTCGCTTATGACAATCTTGGCATCGGGTTGTTTTCTGAGGCGAAGTCGCGAAAATAAGGCCAAAAACGGATTGAGCTCGTAGCCAAGTGCCCTATACCCGTGCTTAACGGCTGAGAGCAAGATACGACCATCACCGCTACCCATGTCTACCACCAAGGCACCTTTGCGTATCTTGAGCTCATCAAATATTTCATCGATGTCACTCGACTTAGTTGGCACAAATGGTGCTCCTAAAAATACGATTAACCCAAATGATGCGAATAGCACTATAAAAATCAACCAAAATATAATCACTACTCTACTCTGCTTCCTGATCTTTAGCCTGGAGCCATTTATTGACCTCCGGAACAGTCTTTAGGGGTGCAATCTTTGGCCAATGAGCAGATATCTTTAGGTCTGGCCCGACAATCACTGCTGACCGAACGGTACCAAAAAATTTACGACCATACATGCTGCGCTCTTGCCAAGCCCCGTAAGATTCGATCATATGATGCTCTGTGTCGGCTAAAATCGGAAAGGTCAGTTTGTGCTTACTGGCAAACTTGCTATGACTGGTGGTGTCGTCTTTACTAACGCCTATTACATCGATACCTTTGGACTGGAGATCGTCAAAATTATCCCTCAGTACACAGGCTTGCATTGTGCAGCCAGGAGTTTCGTCGCGGGGATAAAAATATATTAGGGTAGTCTTGCCCTTGAGATCTTTGAGTTTATGATTTTTCCCAAATTGGTCTGGCAGATCGAAGTTTGGTGCGCTGTCGTTTAATTTTAGTTCCACTCTTAGCTCCTAACTTAATAGTTAATTTTTAGGTCGCAGGTACTGATCCCAATAGTGAAATAGTTTTGAGGTAGCAAAGAGGTCTTCGGCATTATACTTGGCGATATCTAGAAATTTGCCGGCGGCATAGGCTGGGCCAACATCGCTGCCGTCCATACCAGACTCCTTGGGGCTCTGGATGCCAAAGGCTCGGCACCAACGGTGCAGGCTACCCTTAAACATCGCTCCGCCGTAGAAAGTTAGTAGGTCGAATAAATCGTGATGTGTAGCACCTTTGAAACCAGATGAATTATAGCGGTTACTGACCAAGTCCTTACTAGGTCGGATGCCATGCACGGCCGATCGGATCATCATATAGGGTACGTCGGCTCGGCGCCCAAAAAAGCTAATAAACTCGTCTGTGATTTCGGCAATTCCCCAAAACTTAGTTAGCATCTCGGCCTCATTCATTGCGACATACTTAATTCCCCGCTCTTCGAAATCGTCGGCTTTTGCGCCCCCGTTGTCATAATAAACAGCACCTTTTTCATCATCGACATCGTACACTCCAATAGCAACAATCTTGCCGGTTAGTGGGCTAAAAACCAGATTGTTCTTGATGTCTTCTAGGGTTCGCTCGTAGCCCGCCGGATCTTTCTTTTTATCGGGCAGTCTTTTGCTGAGGTCTTTTTTGGTGGCGGCATCGAATTTATCGAAGTCCTCACCAACCATCTCTATATCAAATACTAGTCGTTTTTTATTCATAGAGTATATATTATAGCACAGCCAATCGAACTGGCTTAGCCAGCGATAAAGGTCAAAGCCTTGCCAGATTTGCCGGCTCGACCTGTACGGCCAATGCGGTGTATGTAGTCTTCGTAGTTGTTAGGCTGATCGAAGTTGATTACATGACTGACATTAGGGATGTCGAGGCCTCTGGCTGCAACGTCTGTTGCTACCAAAATACCAACCTTACCATCTTTAAAAGATTTAAGTGCGCGTTGGCGTTGTGGCTGACTCTTGTTGCCATGAATAGCTTCTGCTGGTAGCCCAGCCTTGGTAAGGCTATCGGCTAATTTTTGAACGCCAAATTTGGTTTCGCCAAACACCAAAACCTTATCGAAGTCTTCGGTGCGCAATAGATCGTTTAAGATCTGTATTTTGGCTTCTTTGGAGCTAGCTCGGACTACATCTTGCTCGATGTGCTCGCTAGTTTCGCGAGTACGGACCGAGATTGTAACTGGGTCTTTAAGCATTGAGTCGAGCAAATACTGGATTTGCGGAGTAATAGTGGCGCTAAAGCAAAGCGACTGGCGCTCGTTAGGTAGCTCGGCCAATATTTCTTTGATATCAGGTAAAAATCCCATATCTAGCATGCGGTCGGCCTCATCAAGCACCAAAGTAGTTACAAATTGTAGTTTCAGCTCGCGTTTTTGCATTAGATCTTTTAGTCGACCTGGTGTACCGATAATGAACTGTGGGCGACGACGTAAGTCGCGGATTTGCTTCTGCATGTTAACTCCACCAACACATAGTGCTGAGTAAAGATTAAGGTTTGTAGAAAACGACTTGAACTCTTCGTCGATTTGCATCGCTAGCTCTCGGGTCGGTGCCATAATAAGCACGGCTTTTTGGCCAGGATTGGTTTTGAGTCGATTAATAATAGGCAGTACAAAAGCAGCAGTTTTGCCGGTACCGGTATTGGCTAGGCCAATTACATCTCGGCCTTCTAGGATTGGCTTAATAGCTCCGTCCTGAATGGCGGTTGGGTACTCGTGGCCTTTTTTGGTGATATTGGCCTGCAAATCGGCTACAAAACCGAAGTCGCTAAATTTGTGAACTGGTACAAACTCAACCCTGTCGATCTGCTCGACTGCTTTATTGATATATTTAGAGGGGTCAATATAGGCCTTGCCTCTGTTGTTTCTACGGTTATTGCCTCGGTTATTTGAGCCAAAGGAGCGCGATTGGTTTCCGCCTCGTTTTGAACGAGATGCAGAAAAAGATTTATATGTCATGAATACCTTTCTGTTCAATGGATGAACAGCGAAGTAATAGTTAGAACTATATCGGTATTCATCATTATCTTTAATTAGTGATACAATAATAACATAAGTTATATATAGTGTCAATCATATTATTTTGCCAAGCGTGATCAACCACAAGCTTTAGCAATTGAAATATACAGCATTTTTTGCTATGCTTATCAGGTTAGCTGAGCTAACAATGGGGCGTCGCCAAGTGGTAAGGCAACGGTTTTTGGTACCGTCATACGCAGGTTCGAACCCTGCCGCCCCAGCCATTCAGAACGAACAGACGCAATAGCGTCTTTTTTCATCTGTTGAGGTAAGGGCTAACCTTTAAGTATTTTTCTTCTAGTTCTTTATACTCTTTTTCTATCGGTTCCAGGTATGGATGAGGTATGATCTGTAGTTTTCCATCTAAAAGTACTGGGTTAGAACCAATATCCGCTAGTATCTCTTTTTTAATTTGAATGTCACCTATCCACTCTGGGTCTGTATTGCTCATTATCTAATTCTAATAGGGTGCGCCGCAACAATCTGCGCCGTATTGGTTCTTGACATTAAAGTACTGTATTACACCGCCCCTGTATGGCAAATCCATGCCCAGCGAATCGGCAAGCCATAATTCATAATTTAATCTATATTGACCTCCCACAGGAGCGTCTAGTTCGCCTGTGCATATAGGTATACCAGCAGAATTTTGAAGTGCAGGATTTAGCGAGAAACTACCACCGGGCAGTGTAAAGCCGCTTGGTGCAGCAGTCATTGAGCAATCCTTAAGAGGTATGGCATAGCCAGTGTCTTCATCTACAGCCACAATAGAAACGATTAGTCCGCCAGGATATGCACAAGGGTTTGAGCTAGTGCCGCAAACAGAAGGCGGAATGTTTTGCTGATATATATATACATTCCAATTAGTAATTTTTTTATCTGGGGTAGCTACCGCTCCAGGTTTACTACTAGGAGCCTGAGGGGGCGTTGATGGTGCTACATATGCCGGTTTTGGTGTTGTGCTTGAGGTACCGGCGTTAACATTGCTGTCAGTTTTTTGATCTTGCGAGGGCCCAGCTTCATCTTTTTTTTCTTCATTTGATTTCTGCCTATCTTGAGCCTGTGTGCTAGTTTGATTGGTAGTACTGTTTTTTGATTTAAATATGCTGTTTCGATTTCTTATTAATATGCCGGCAATAAGTATAGTTATAATTACAAGAAATATAGAAATAGGTTTTATGTTTTTCTTAAAAACTCCTGAGATATTCTTTAAATATTTATTAATATTGTTTTTCATTGCCATAAACCTCAAAGCGGATATGCAGTTAAGCAATTTGTGGGGACTTCACCTGTATCTGGAGTAAATACAAGCCTTTGAACTTTATCTGTATAAAAATAAAAGTAACACTGTCCATGATAGTTACCCTCTATAATCCTTAGATCATAATAGCTAGGGCATGCCACTTCTCCTACTCCAGCTTTCATGCAAGGGTACTTTAAAAAATCACTCGACCATGATGTCGGTGGTGTATAGGGGCAATACTCACGGGGTGAAGGGCTTGTCTTAAAACAGGTTTCAAGATAAGCTGGGCTCGCCTGCGGGGCTGGAGCTGCTGTAGGAGATTGAGTAGGCGTAGCGGGTGTTGAGCTTGAAGAATTACTAGATGATGAAGTAGCGCCATTCGCATTTGTGCTTCCACTGCCTGGTTCTTGTTTTGAGTCAGGATTATCCTGACTTGAATTATTGATTGATTCCTTATTTGATTTATTTAAACTTACTTGCTGATTTGATGATTTTTTATTTTTATTTAGTGCATAAATACCAGCTGCTAGAGCCAGGCCTATGGCCATAATTAAAACTCCAATAATAACTCCTAAAAATATCTTTGAATTCTCTTTAACGAACTCTTTTAGCTTACTATCTTTAGGTTTTACTTTGAGCTCAGTTTTTTCAGTGATTTCCTTCATAATAGTATCTCCATTATTTGCGCATATTATCCCATATCTGTTACATTATATCAAGATAAGCTGAGTTTAATGAGGCAGAGTAATGATCGCTTAACTCACAAAAAACAGAACTAACTACCGCCAATATAGATTGACCAGTATTAAAGCTGGTCTTTTTGTTTGCCTTTTCTATGCTCATACAGAACCAATCCTGTTGTTGAGATAAAATACACCACCAAGCCAATGTCGCCGAGGTTATTCCAATCAAATGATTGCTTATTAAATAGGGTACCGAGAACTAAAAACCAGCTTATAAAAGCCCCTGTATATAGCAACTCAACCAATGTCTTTTCTACCTTTTTCACTTCTATCTACCCCACCAGCGTTTTCGCTTGGGCTTGTTTGGCTTTTTTGTATCACTAGAGGGCTTTACAGGCTGTTTGATAGGCTTCTTTCTCTTAGTTGGATTGTTACTCACTTTAACTTTCGTGGCTGTAATCGGCTCTGGTTCAGGTGCTAGTTACCACTAACTATGTATGTTATCTTTTCCCAGTTGCATCCAAGCAAGCTTCGTACTCGGTTTGGTTAATTTCTGTAGTTGCCTTAGGGACAGAAAATAAATCGTTTACTACTCCACCCCTAGATGACACTGTGACTGGGTGGGTGGAAGTTTCTCTACACTTTAATATAATATTTGAACGTTGATTTAGGGCATTATTTTTCTGCTCCTGTAGAGCATAAATAGTTACTGTAGCTATAATTGCCAGCAATACGGTGGTGGCTGATAAAATCATAATGTTCGTTATTTTTTTTGAATCTTTTTTACTATTCATTTGGTATTATTATAAGACTAATTCAGGTATTTGCAAAGCTGGGATGACACTGCAGTGCCGATGTCATCAAAAATACTCTACGGGTACATACTAGTACTCTCAGTACATTTGACTTGGTCATAAAGATAAGGCTCACAAATAGTATGCTTGCAGGTTGGCTGTGGTATTGGTAGGGGCATTGTTACTCACTTTAACTTTCGTGGCTGTAATCGGCTCTGTTCAGTTGTTGGTTCGAACAGCATACGAATAGTCTCATCGGCTGCTTGCTTTGTTACTCTCGTATGTTTGACAGTTAGATACGCCATAGTTATTTTTTTACCTTTTTCTTAATTGCTAAGTAAATACCTCTGATTATAAAGAATACCCCAGTCCAGAAAACTGCTGTTTTAATAACCTGTGATATATAGCTATCTCCTCTGAATACAAAACTAGAAATTATTATCATTGTTATTATAAAACCAAAGCCTACTCTAAAAGGGTGCTCGTCCAGCCGCCCATATCTATATTGGGTATTATCTGGTTCTTTCTTGTTGGCCTTGATACTGTCAGTTTTGTGGCTCGGCTTACTATGCTTTATTTTATAGTTTATATAGATATAAGTACCGACAATTATAATTGGAATACTAATAATTGGCTGTCCTATCAAGTAGTAAATAACTCCACATATTGTCAAATAAACCAACCACCGCCAATAGCCGTAGATATAATCATTTTTAAAAAGCACATCGCCAATCAGATACCATAAACCACTAGACAACCACAGTAGCAACCAACCAAACAGCGGCCACCAAATATATGTTGTTTCGTTCATAGCTTGCCCACCTCTTGTTTAATAATAGGTTCAATATAGCATAACTAATTTGTTCAACAAAATATACACCTGTAAGCTGATTGGTGCTGAGCTTTGGCGAGTAAAACGAGCTTATAGGCTTAAGGGCAAGTATCAAAAACTAATATGTGCAGTTGTTATCTTGCCACCCCGATACTGCCGTTAGCTTATATGCTACTTCTTCTATTTGTGCTTGGCTGTAAGACGCCGCTACAAGCTCGTTAATAAAGGTTTCCATATAAGCAATGGTTATCCTTGGCCAGCAATTTGGGCTATTTATACTTACAGGCACAGGAGGTGGTGGTTTGGGAGTGGGAGTGGGTGCTTGCTGTACTGGAGCTGGCTTTGGAGCTGGGGCTGGTGCTTGCTGTACTGGAGCTGGCTTTGGAGCTGGGGCTGGTGCTGATTGTCTAGCGTCGAACTTATAATTATTGTTTGAGTTTTGCTTGGCTCTCTGTTCTGCCTCTTTGGCTTGTTTGAGCTGTTTAGCTTGAGCTTGATACCTGTTAAGGGCAAAGCCACCTGCTACAAACACCAAAATAATAATCAAAGTAAAGAAAGCGTACTTATAAAAAACTGGTGTCTTTTGCTTTGGTTCGTTCGGGTTGGTGGGGGTTTTCATAATTACCCGCTATAGTACTCTTGTCTATCACGGATAGCAAGGTTCAAAACTCAAGCCGGATCGTTCTTGGTGTTCGTTGAGTTAGCTACAAAGTTACTCAATCCAGAGAGTATTGGTGTTGGTAACTCCCTGTCGTTGGTGGTTATATCTTGCCGGCTCTTAAACTCTGGGCAACGCCTTTCAAGATACCACTGGGCGACTTTGACTTCGTCTAGGTGATCGATAATAGTTTGCTTGGCCTTGAGTATTGGGACGCTACGCCAACCCTCTATTTGACGCAATAACTCCGGATCGTTCTTGGTGTAGTTGCTTATAGTTCTTTCAGATACGCCAACAGCAGCGCCGGCTTCTTTGTAGGTTGCTCCTATAAGAAAGACAACTTTCATTCTGGCTAGTAATTCGGGTGTGAGTTTGGTTGGTCTTGGCATAGTCAGAATTATACCTGTTTAACAACGGCTGGCAGTAACTGGCTTTATCTAAGTAGTTATATACAGTAGGCTGGTTCTAACCTGGGTTACAACGCCCAGCCAATGAAAAATACCTGAGCTTGCCTCGGGTATTTTTCATTTGTTTGGTAGCTAGGGTTCGTAACCCAAGGTTCGGTGTACGAGGAGCGCAGAGCAAAAGCCAAGTTTATTTGAGCTTTTGCCGAGCACCACAGGGAGAAGGCGCTAGCCGCCAGCCTGCCGCCCCAGCCATCTCTAGGAAGCTGGGTTTTTACACTCGGTTTTTTTTTGCTTTTTTAGGCTTATTTGCCAGAGATTGCAGTTCGGAACTTATAGCAGCTTTTTAATATCGGCCTCGATTTTATCGGGCTCGACATTTGAGGCGAAGCGCTTAACTACTTTGCCGTCTCGATCGACCAAAAACTTCGTGAAGTTCCATTTTATGGCACTTAGCAAACCGCCTTTTTGTTTTTTTAGATATTTATAGAGAGGATCAGCATTTTTGCCGTTAACGTCGATCTTTGCAAATGTCTCAAAAGTCGTCTTATAGCGCAAGGCGCAAATTTTGGCGATCTCCTCATTTGACTCTGGAGCTTGGTTGGCAAACTGATTGCATGGAAAATCCAAAATCTCCAAGCCGTCTTGATGGTATTTTTCATATAACTTTTCTAGGCCTTCATACTGAGGAGTGAATCCGCAGTGGGTAGCCGTATTGACTATTAGTAGTACTTTGCCGCGATACTTATCGATACTCTGCATTTTGCCATCAACTTGTTTTACTTTATAGTCGTATATGCTCAATTCTTGCTCCTTTTTTGAAATATTACTTATAGCTTATATTTTACTACATTAAAGACAGCTTCAGGCCGCTTCTGCCAAGGCGATTTGCTATAATACTATTCATACATAATGATAATTTTACTGCACTCATCTAAGACCATGAAGCTCACCAGGCCAGCTGGGCTAGAGCTATCTAAGCCCGCGCTAATGACCCAAGCACAAAAGCTAGGGGTCTGTTTGGCGAGCTTAAAGCTCAAAGAGATACAGAGCATCATGGGGGTATCTGCCAGTCTGGCGCAAGAAATCATGATTACCTCCAATGGCTGGCCAAGCGCCAAAGTCCAAGGCTCGGCCCTGCACAGCTTTCGGGGCGATGTTTTTAGTGGCCTGCAGGTGGCAAGCTTTGATAAAAAGGACCTGCTATATGCTAACCAACACCTCAAAATAATTTCTGGCCTGTATGGGCTTTTAAAGCCGCTCGACGCCGTGGCGCCTTATCGACTTGAGATGGGCTACAAGCTACCTTATAGTGCCGAAGAGCCTGACACTAGCCTGTATAAGTTTTGGGGTGATAGTCTGGCTAGGCTAGTACCCGAGGGCGAACCAATCGTTAATTTGACCTCGCTAGAATACGGCCGCGCCATTGTGCCCTATCTAGACAAGAGCTTAGTAATAAGCCCGCGCTTTTATACTTATAACGCCAAAACTCGCCAGCATACTAGCGTAGCGGTGCATTCTAAAATAGCTCGCGGGGCCTTTGCGCACTGGCTTATAACCCAACGCATCAATAAAATTTCAGAGCTGAATAATTTTGATGAAATCGGCTACCAATATGAGGCCTCGCTAAGCACTCCACTAGAGCCGGCTTTTGTGTGCCGAGAGTTTATGGGCAAGGGCCTCAGTGTCCGGCTCAAGTAGTCGTTGTGGTAAAATAGCTCAATGATTCAATTCTTGCTCGGTACTTCAATAATTATTTTAGTTATCGTATTTGTGCTTTACCTCTGGTACTGCGCATCATTATCGCTGGTTCTTGGTAGATTAGGAGCCAGACGGTGGAAGGCTTTTATTCCGCTTTATAATATTAGCGCCCTAATTAGCGCCCTCAAGCTACCCCGCAAATGGTTTTTTCTGGTACTCCTGCCATATGCTGGCAGTGTTTATTCTGTTGCGGTGGCGTATCGGCTAGGCGAAGTTTATGACAAAAAATTTCCCTTCTCGGCATTTTGGCTGACCATCGCTGCACCGGTCGGCTTTATGATGTTGTTTTTTTCAAAAACAAAACCCGACCTTAAGAAGCTCGATTCCCCACCGCCGAGCATAACTATGATCAAGGCAAAATTAAAAAAGAATAAAAAGGACAAATTAGCAGCTACTAGTGTCTAGCCGCAGATAGTAAGGCTTAGATGCTAACAGCTGAGCCGACGAGGTCGGTGTGCCCCAAGCCCAACCTTGCGATAGCCAGAATAGTATCGGCGTATTCCGTCCCGCCATTGAGGCTACAAGCCCTGGTAAAATATCCGCCCCCTAGCCCTGGGGCTAGGTTGGCTTCTAAAAAGTGTATCTTGCCGGCAGCATCCATCCTAAAATCAACTCGGCCGTAATCGCGGGCTCCCAAAACCATGAAGATTTGTTTGGCGAGCTTGACGAGACGCTTTTTGAGCGCTTCGTTGGTTACTGCAACTACTTGCTCAGTGTCCTCTTTTTTGACTGTCGAGCAGAGTATGCGATCGCCGCGCGAGTTTTTTTGCGTCAACAGCTCTATCGGCATAGCCTTTAGGCTTCTGCCATTGCCCAATAGAGCTACACTGTATTCCCTGCCTGTAAGGTATGATTCGACCAATGATTTGGTGCCAAATTCTTCGAATATCGCCTGTACCTTGCTATTGAATGAGTCGCTATTGTGAACAACCGAATCCTTATTGATACCCTTGCTTCCACCCGAGGAGATTGGCTTAATAAAGAGCGGAAAGTCGAGACCCAGATTTTGCTCAAGCTCGTGTTCGCCTGGCAAGGCCGTAAAGTATGCAGAAGTCGGCAAGCCAGCACTGACAATTGCAAACTTAGCCATTTCTTTGTCGTTATTGATTTCCATAGCGAGCTTACCGGAGCCAGTGTAGTTGATTCCGTGCTGCTCAAGATACTCGGATAACCATATATAGCTGAATTCGGTATTGTCTTCCGTTGCTAGGCGTATCTTGGATGAACCCAAAAAGACTAGGTCGGGCTTTTTTAGAACCAGGGCCTCTAAGCCAAGTTCATCAGTGACAATACTCACACTAACGCTCTCGTAGGCTGACGAAAGGACTTCAAATACTTTATCAGAAGTAGACCGACTCATCCCCCCGGAGCCAATCTTTTCAGAACGCACTATTTCGATGTGTTTGTTAATTTTATTCATAATATAATTTTTGAGGCAAATAAATTAAGGCTGAACGCGATATGGTTAGCTAGACAATAATTGCTATTACTTGTCAATTTTAGCAGACTTTACGACTTAAAGCTACGGTTAATTCGACAACAAGGCATCGGACAGCTTGCTATTGGCACTACTAAAATATAAAATTATAAATATAAATATGGATTTCCTAACTATAGCTCTAGAGATGACGGTACTGGTTGGCTTTTCTGCAATCTTTTCTGGTCTTAATATTGCCCTAATGTCTCTTAGCCCTGCCGAGCTAAAGCGCAAAGCCGAGCTCGGTGATGTCAGGGCCCAGCGCGTCCTACCACTTCGAAGCAACAGTCATCTAAGCCTGGCGAGCATTTTATTTGCTAATGTAGCCGTGATATCAGCTAGCTCACTTGTTCTAGAGAGGCATATCGATGGCGTACTGGCCGGGCTTATTAGCACCATATTGATTGTGGTTTTTGGCGAAGTATTGCCTCAGGCTTGGTTTGTGCGTTTCGCCCTAAAATTTTGCTCTCTATTTGCGCCTATTTTAAGGCTTACTATTATCCTGACTTACCCGGTGTCCAAACCTTTGCAACTCCTACTAGACAAGCTGCTGGGGCACGAAACTGCTAGCCTGCATTCCAGACACGAGCTCGGCATACTGATCAGTGAGCACCTCGATACCAGAGCAAGTGAACTCGATGAAGATGAGATAGAAATTATGCGCAGTACCTTGCTGCTGAGTGAAAAACGAGTGCGAGACATAATGAAGCCAATGTCAGAAGTCTATTGGCTGGAGGAGAACGACATAGTCGGTGCTGAGAGGATAGACCAGATTAAAGAGATGGGCTGGAGCAGAATACCAGTCTTTAATCGATCTCTAACAAAGTGCCGCGGAATCCTGCTGATGAAGGATTTGGTCGATATCGACTTTGATGAAAATCCAATAAAACTAGTAGATTTACCGCTGCACGAGGCCACCATTATAGGCAATATGACAGCCTTAGATACGATGTTTAGAAAATTCATAGTAGCTAAATCACACCTGATACCTGTTGAAAAAGATGATAAGTTTGTAGGCATCATCACCATCGAGGACTTGGTCGAGGAGATACTGGGCCACGAGATATCTGACGAGACCGACCACATGAAGAGTCGTAGTTAAATTGCTATTATATGAGTATGAGTGTATAATAACAAATGTTCTTAGATACTATGCTGCTACGGCTCTAAAGGATCAGGTTATTAATTAAGTTCTGGGTGCAGCTAAACAGCCGACAAGCTGGGATTGCCAGAAAGAAGAAGGAACTATGGCAAAGAATCTATTTGTTGGTTCACTCCCATGGAGTGTAAACGACGAGCAGCTTGCTCAAATGTTTGCTGAGGCCGGTTCAGTTGATTCAGCTCGTGTTATCACAGAGCGGGACACTGGCCGATCTAAGGGTTTCGGATTTGTGGAAATGGCTACCGATGAGGAAGCTAAAAAAGCAGTCGAAATGCTAAACGGCAAAGAAATTGAAGGCAGAGCTATCACAGTGAACGAAGCTCGACCACGCGAAGAAAGATAATCTTATCTTAATTCTTAAAAAACCCCGCTTGCGGGGTTTTTTAGTACAAAACAATTTTTTATAGAGCCCTACGAGAGCTTTAGCTGCACACAAAAAGATTGACTTATTCACGAAAATCTTTTATTCTAATTCAGATTCGTCAATCGGCGACTCGTACCTATAGCAGCAAGGAAAAATCATGGCCTGGCGAGACTGCGAAGAGTGTAGCGGCAACAAGAGATGTGCGTACTGCTCAGGTAAAGGCATTTTTTGGTCACCTGCAGCAAGGAAATGCCCGAAGTGTGCCGGCAGTGGAAAGTGCCCGGAGTGTGGTGGCAGCGGCAAGGGTTAAACCCAATATACACATCACTTTGCGGCAGCTTTAAATGATTTACGACTTACTCCCCTAGCGAATTTAATTATTTGCTGGGGGTTTAGTCTTTTTAGGCCCTACTTACTAAGGTTCCGATTTGGGTGTCAGCTACAACTAAGCCATGGCTGGAGAGTAATTCTGCTCTAAGTTTATCGGACTGCTCAAAGTTTTTGTCATGGCGGACCTGCGTATAATTGTCGATTAGCTCCAGAACCTCAGCATGCAGAGGATTGTCAGAAACTAGCTTTAGTCCAAAAACGTCATTGGCTAGGCGCATCAACTCTTTGGCGCTTTTGCTAAATACCTTGCCTTCAATAAGGCTAATTGCTGCTAGTGCTTTTGGTGTGTTGAGGTCGTCTTCTAAGGCAGCTATAAACTGCCGATAGCTCTCCTCTACTATGGAAGCTGTATCTTTTTCTGGCAACTGTCCGACTCTGGCTAGCATTAGCTGATCAGTATATGTTCGGAGTTTCAAAATCCTTTCGTGAGCAGACTTGAGATCTTTGAGATTAAAATCCATTTGGCTGCGATAGTGGCCACTCATCATTAGATATCTTAGCGCCATCGGGTCATTAACATCATCGATAGTCTTGATATTGCCTATCGATTTACTCATTTTCTCGGAAGCTATACTGACGTGCTCATTATGCAAGTAAAAATTAGCTTGGCTGCCACCGCTTTGTGCTAGCTCGTTTTCGTGGTGAGGAAACTTCAAATCAACACCGCCGGTGTGAATATCAAATAGCTTGCCAAAAAACTTATTGCTCATAGCCGAGCACTCTATGTGCCAGCCCGGTCTTCCGGGTAGTACTTTATTGGCTACTACAAAGTCCCAATATGGTTCGTTTTCTTTTTTTGCTTTCCAAAGTACGAAGTCAGCGACGCCGTCTTTTTGATCTTGATCTTGGGTTACTCTGGACTGGGGCTTAAAGTCTAGATTAATTAGACGCCCATATTTATGACCAGTGGCCTGGTAATTTTCGATGCTAAAATAAATACTTCCATCAGACTCGTAGGCCATATTGCTATCTAGTAAATCCTTAATCATTGCTTGCATGTTTGCAATATAGTCGGTGGCCCTTGGAAGATGCGAAATGTCATCGCGCAGTATTCCGACAGCCTCGATATCGTCCAAGAACATATCGGTGTATTTGTCAGCTAACTTACCAAGAGCGTCGCTGGCTGTATCGTCGGGGTAGCTTGATTGCGATCGAGCAATCATCTTGTCGTCGATATCGGTAATGTTCATAACCCATTCGACATCTATATTTTGGGTGTACCGCAATACTCGCTGTAGTAAGTCTGGTAATAAAAACGACCTGATATTGCCGATGTGAATTCGATCATACACAGTTGGTCCGCAACTATAAATACTAACCTTGCTGCTACTAATGGGTGTTAATTCTTGTTTTGTGTTGGTGAGTGAATTGTATAACTTAAGCATTACTAACCATTATATACCTTGCGCAAGACTTCTGCAGTATGCCGGCAGTCCTCCAGTGCGTTATGAGCGCTACGAGAAGGTAATCCGAAGTATTGAAAAGTCTGCTCACTCCTAACGATATCACCCCTATCGAGCCTTACCATGTGCATATAAGCTAGGCTCCAGACATCAAAAAAGTGATAGTCGTGAATATAAATATCCTTTCCGACTCCATCAAGCATTTTTGATAGCATTGTGTGGTCTAGCATTTCGTTCCAGCTAGCTAAATACACCTCAACCCCAAATTGATCTAGGAAGCTGACTATGACTTCGTTTGGTAGCGGAGCATCTTTTAAGTGCTCCTCCGTGATGCCATGAACCTTGGCTGACTCTTCGGGCATATCTGACAGATCTTGCTTTATAAAACTCAAAAAAGAATCCTTCTCGGCTAGGGTTTGTTTATCGAGTAGTACCGCACCGAGCTGTATTGGCAAAGACTTTTTTAGATCTAGGCCGGTGGTTTCGAAATCTATCAAGAGTATGTCCTTGGAGAAGCCTCGCACTAAAAAGCCTGCCTGTTATCTAGTGCCCTGCTCAATGTTAGCTGGTCTGCGTACTCTAGGTCGGCTCCTATGGGCAGTCCGTGGGCGAGCTTGCTGATTTTGCCCTGATAGCCCTGAGTTAGGAGCTTGCGAGAAATATAAATTGATGTGGTTTCGCCCTCGATGTTGGGGTTGGTCGCTAATATAATTTCGTCGGGTTCAACAACTCCGACCCTCGTCAGCAGACTATCGATTTCAAGATCATCTGGTCCAACACCGTCGATAGGACTTATAACACCATGCAGTATATGGTACTGGCCACGGAACAAACCTGTGCGTTCAATTGCCACAATATCCATCGGATTAGATACGACGGCAATTATTTCTGAGCTCCTACTAGAACTTGAGCAGATCGGACAGAGCTCTTCGGTAGCATAGTTCTTACAGCTAGAGCAGCGAGTAAGGCCGTTTTTTAAATTCATCATGACTCTACCGAATTGGTCAGCATCTCCAGTTGCTAGCAAATAAAAGACCATTCGCTCGGCCGATTTAGGGCCAACCGAAGGAAGCTTTGAAAACTCATCGATTAGGTTGGTGATATTATCCGGCAAAATTTGCATAAACTTACATGCCAGGTATATTCATGCTGCCAGCTATCTCTTGCATTTTTTCAGTGGCTTCGCTCATCAGATCTTTGTTGGCTTGGTTGACTGCAGCTATGATAAGCCCAGACAGTCTGTCGAGATCTTCGGACGCTTCTGGTTTGATTTCGATATTCTTCACCTCAACATTCATACTGGTTTGGCTAATAGCAAGACCTGCTGTTACTACTACCTCACCGTTGTCTCCTGCTTCAGCTACGATTTCCATGCGTTTTAATTCTTTTTGCAATTTAAGTGCTTTTTGCGCTAATTTAGCTTTTTCCATCATTGACATATCTGTCCTCCTTTTTATTGAAGTATTTGCTCTTGCTATTGTATCTGATAAAGCCTAACTTCGCTATAACCTTGCGAGAACGAATCCTCGAGTTGCCAGCTGGCTGGCACCGAGTCGTAATAGCTATGCGAGCCTGTTTTACCCAAAAGCCAGACCCTTCCAGAGAGCAGATTGTTGTATGAATCGATATAGACATTCTTGTTGTATATTAGAGCGCTTTCGCCATAGCCATTGGGCCGTCCGCCACCAGTAAATAAGAGCATTGTAGTACCAGTGGTATTGTAGAAACTACCATCGAAGTAGGTGTATAGCTCGCCAGAAATAATAATATCGCCCGGTTTAAAATCGTTAATAATATGGCTAAAGACGTTGTCGATACGATGGCTGGCCTGGGCATTAACATTTCTTAGCCCAATGAGCTGAGCCGCGATTATAACTACAGCGATTGAGACTGCAATAAATTGATGTTTTTTATAGATATCGGCTATAGCAAAGGCAATGATTATGCAGATACCAATTGTAGTGAAAACGAAATAGCGTTCATGAAAGATTGGCTTCGCGAGTGAAGCTGTAATGGCCAGAAAAATTGGGAATAAACAAAATATACTCAGAAGTCGCACGAAGTGTTGTTTGGTTTTATCCTGACGAACTGCGTAAAAGATAATAACCAATAGTAAAAGTGGAAAGATCCAATAGACTAAAGGCCATATTTTATGGGCATCAGTAAAAGTAAAGAACTGCCAGATAGTATCATTGAATGTTGCGATACTAGTCTTAGATAGCCAGCCGAGACCTTGGGCTCGAGTAAGCTGCTTGATCATATTAGGAAGCCACGGCAAAAACACTACCAGCGCCGCAACATTGGCTAGCCACCAACGCCAATCTAGTAATAGATTATTGGAGGATTTTTTAGCTTTCTTAGATGTAATAAAAATACTCAGAATGTAAACCCAGAAACTAGCAACTACTAAGACTGTAAAGTAGTGAGTATATAGACCCGCCGAGATGCCGACTATATATAGCAGGTAGCCTAGTTTGTCTTTGTGATCATTGACCACTCGAATTAGCCCCAACATTGCGATGAGCATAAATACACCTAGTACTCCATACATTCTGGCCTCCTGGCTGTAGCGGACAAGGAATGGGTTAAGAGCTAGTATAACTCCAGCCAGAGCGGCGAGATTATGTCTTTTTGAAATTTTTAGGGATATCTGGTATCCGAGCCCCACGACTATAACACCGCATATTGCGCTAAGCGAGCGCAGTGCCAAGGTAGAACTACCAAAAACTAACCCCCAACCGTGAAGTAATTCGTAGTACAGCGGCGGGTGCACATCTCGGGCTGAACCTAGCCAAACATCTAGCCATCCCCTACCAGAGAGCATCGCGCTGAAGCCTTCATCGTGCCAGATGCTAGATTTGGTAATACCGAAAAACCTGATTACGGTTGCAAGCAGAATGATTAATAAAAACAAATATAGCCAGTGCTTGTTGAGAAGCCTGCTTAGCTTAGCAATTTTAGTTCTTGTATTTGCCACGTAGTAGTTGCCAACGTATTTTTAATAGATCACCAAAGGTCTGTAGTGATGCCTTAATTGGTGATGATCCGCTAATTTTGCTGCCTTCCTTCACATCTTTCCAGTCCGGGACATCAATCAGCCCTATGGTATAGCCTTTTTTGCGAGCGATAGCTAAGATCTCCATATCGAAACCCCAGCTATCGATTGTCTGGAGTGGAAATATTACTTGTACAGCTTCGCTAGTGAAAGCCTTAAAGCCACACTGAGTATCGGCAATCCCCGGGAGCAGCAAGGTCTGTACTAGCGTATTGCCGAAGCCTGATATTAGCCTGCGGAGACCTTTGTGGCTTTTTTGAAGATTCCTAACGCATATTGCCACTTGCTTGCCAGAGTTAAGCTCGGCGATGGCTTGCTCGATGTATTTGAGCGGGGTTGCCAAGTCGGCATCCATAAATAGTACGTATTTGCCCTTAGCCCCCAACATCCCTTTCTTGACTTGCAGCCCCTTAACAAATTTGCCTTCCGGCTTGGGTCCCATACTAACAACTCGAAGGCTTTTAAATTTGTTAGTGTATTTTGCGACTTCGCTGGCAGTACCGTCGGGGCTATCGGCATCTAGCACCATGACTTCAGCATTTATCTTTTGCTTGTCTAGGTACTCCGAAAGGCTCTGCAGAGTCGCACCTATTCGCTGCGCCTCATTGTAGGTTGGTATGACAATACTTAGTTGGTAGCTCACTGTTTGACCTCAAAGACGCTGAATAAATACCTATCGTTAAATGTAGAGTTGATATTGGTAACAGTTCCTTTAGGGAACTTGGCTCTAAGAATTGCAACTCGCTTGTCGGCATCAGGGCCAGCAGGAATTATAATAATCTCGTTGATTGGCCCTTCGATCGGCAAATCGCGTAGGCGCTTTTCGTCGATTAGTTCGTAGTCCACCTTGTTGTGTGTCAAATATTGCATCGGGTTGGCCTCATAGCCACCCATCAGCACTAAATTCTTGCTACCGCTGCGGCTATTGGCAATTAGATACTTGGCAACCGCTACCGAACCTTCGCTGTAGGCTTCGTAGGTTCTGGAGTCCTGAGCCCAGGCTATGAAGTACTGGCGATACGACTGTACTAACGTTAGCGCTAGCAGCGTGCAAATTACAGCTAGGCCGGTTGCTCTGGCGAGCTTATTGATGGGAAATGTCCGATACCAAACATATAATAAGTAGTTGGCTCCCATGCCGGCAAGCATAAAGACAGGCACCGCAGTACCGATCGATCTGAGTGCGTGCGGCAATCCCTCGGCCGTCAAGAGTGATGGCAGCAACATAGCACCGAATAATATCAGAAGCATAACGTACCTGGGCTTAGTCAGGTTAAATAGGCACATCACGATTCCTAGTACAAACATTATCCCTACAAATATATTAAGTAGCGGTTGTCCGGGTGTATTATGGCGGCTATTTTCGTCTCCAATGTAGTTATATTGTAAGAGAGTCTTAGCGGTGCCTGAAAGGAAGGTCTGGATTGGTTGCCCGTTATTGAGATCTTTATTCAAAAAGCTAGTGCCGCTGGCCCGTGCTGTCGATCCGCCGGGGTCTTTAATTGTAGTGACTATTAGAGGTGTCATCACTAGGCCAAATACTGCAAAGCTGAGCAGTATCTTTTTCCAGTTTTGTTTTATATGGTCTCGCCTAACTATTAACATATAGATAAAGCCCAGTAGAAGGGCTGGCAGTACCATTATAAATGCAGTGTAGGTATAGAACCCTAAGCCAAGGGCTATGGCAGATAAAATATAGTAAATAGTTTTATTAGACTTGTAGGCCTTAGCGCCTAGCCACAAGAAAAGACCAAGAAAGAGCGGTACTAGGCTGGCCCTGAAGCCATCGCGCTGAATAGTAACTACCCAAGGATTAACTGCCATAAAGAAAGCTGCTAGCAATGCCGTTCGGCGGTTAAACCAAGTCTTGGTCGCAAGATAAATCACTACAACACTGGCTACACCAAAAAGAGCTGGCGCCATACGTAAGGCCAAAATAGTATTACCCATGAAAAATACGAATACCGCTTGCAGGTAAAAGAACAATGCTTCCCTTGGTCCATTAGTGTTATAGATAATTCTAAAATCGTGATTTTCTAGAATCCTAAATATATCTAGTCCGTTGGCAGCTTCGTCGGGGTGTAAGCCTGGTGGTAGGCTATTGAGCTGATAGAATCTAAAAAATATCGCGAGAGCAATAACCCCCAACAGCAATATTAGAGGCAGGTATTTTTTAAAGAACGATTTTTCTGGATTATTTTTCATCGTCGAATATAAAATATTTATACATTAGGTAGTTATAAACTAAGACAACTGCGATTGCTGCTACCAAAGCTAGGTTTATGTCGGTAAAGTCTCTACTAAATGGCAGGTGCAGCCAGCTACTTATATTATAAGCTAACTGCGATGGCCAGATCCATAGATTCGTAAATAAATAGAGTACTACAGGTCTAATTAAATACAGGCCGGCGGCTGTGATAATAAAAAAAAGCACTAGTTTGCGTGTTGATAGTTTTTTTGCCTTGAAAGTAAAATTTTTGTTAAAGACAAAACTATTGATCATTGCTGCTGTGCCAGACAGGATGCCAGCCAGTATTAGGCCTGTAATATCGTAGGTGTTGCCAAAAATATTTACACTAAAAATAGTCATATTTTTGGGTAATATTGTGGCTACCAAAATATTTAAAACCACAAAATCGACCAGCGTATTTAATATTCCAACTAAGCCAAAGCGGCCGACCTGGGCGATTTCTGAATTTTTCTTAACTGGTTTTGTGGGGAGCTTGCTATCTTTCATACTGCTTATGACATAATTATACCTTAGAGTGGGCCATAGCCCAATACTTTAATTCGGTGCCCTTTCGATAGATCTAAACAACGTCTGATCGGGTTGGAAGAATAATTCGACCTCACCAGTAGGTCCGTTTCGGTGTTTTTTAATTAGGACTTCGGCAATGTTTTTCTTTTCGGTGTCTTTTTCGTAGTAGTCTTCTCGGTAGATAAACATCACGACATCGGCATCTTGCTCGATTGAGCCAGATTCGCGAAGGTCCGAGAGCTGAGGAATTTTGGGCGAGCGTTGCTCAACCGAGCGGCTTAACTGAGAGAGAGCGATAACCGGTACATTAAGTTCCCTGGCCAAGCCCTTGAGGCCACGGGATATTTCTGAAATTTCTTGAACACGGTTCTCGGAATTGGAGCTGCGGCCACTCATAAGCTGAATATAATCAATGACGATTAGACCTAGGTCGTGCTCGGACTGTAGGCGCCTGGCCTTGGTGCGCATTTCCATGACATTTGCCATCGCTGAGTCGTCAATATATATTGGCGCTTCAGCCAAAACACCCATTGCTTTATTGATTTTCTCAAAGTCTTTATCTTCTAGATTGCCGGTACGAAGCTTCCAGCTATCAATACCAGCCTCTGAGGCCAGAAGTCTGTCGATTAGCTGCTCTTTACTCATTTCTAGACTAAATATGCCAACAGGCACACCCTCTTTGGTAGCAACATTTTGGGCTATATTGAGGGCCAAGCTGGTTTTACCCATACTCGGTCTGGCTCCCAGTATAATAAGGTCTGATTTTTGCAAACCTGCAAGAATATCATCGATGCCCTTGAAGCCAGTTGGGATGCCACGCAGACTATCTTTGTCTTTATGCAAACTATCGAGTCGGTTAAAGCTTTCGGCCAGCACATCTTTGATAGATACAAAATTCTGACGTAGATGTTTTTGGCTAACGTCAAATAGAGTTTGTTCGGCTTTATCTAGCAACCCATCGAGTTGCTGTTCTTCGTCGTAAGCCAGATTGTTTATTTCGCTAGCAGCACCAATTAACCTTCTGAGTGTAGCTTTTTGGGCAACAATCTGGCCGTATTGAGCTACATGGGCTGCGGAAGGCACGTTGTTGACCATATCGGTAATATAACTCGAACCCCCGACTTCTTTTAAGACTCCTTGTTTCTCAAGCTCTTCGGAGAGGGTTACCATATCGATTGGCTCTCGTTTTTCGAAGAGCCGTATAATTGCATCAAAAATCAGACCGTTTTTTTCGACATAAAAATCTTCGGTATGGACGATATCAGCGACCTTGATGATTGCATCTTTATCAAGCAATAATGAGCCTATCAGACTAGCCTCGGCCTGGGGGTTTTGCGGTGGCAGCTTGGCCTTTAGGGCTTCTTTAGCTGTCATCTTATTAGCCATCGACAACTTCTCCTCCAAAGATTGCTAAGGCCGAGTTAGCTAGCTCTTCTTGGGAGCTAACGGCAGCTGTTTGCTTAGCGGTATCAAGCTTGGTTGTTAAATGCATATTTTGACCATACACCTTGCTGAAGGCTTTCTCAACTAAATTTGTATTGCGGGGTTCGGATATTCTATCTTTATGGAAGCTAAACTGGCACTTTACTATGATTTCATCATCGACTACCTCTATCTCGGATCCTCTCAAAACAGCATATAGTGAGTTGTTGTAGTGTTTGATAACACTAAGAGACTTGATTAGCAGGTCATCGCTTCCGGGTGCTTGTGATTTGCTAGCAAGTGGTGGCTTGCTGGAGGTCTTTGACTCGATATTTGGCTTCTTGAATAAGTCGGTTGGTACAACATTTGGCTGGGCTGGGTTTTTTGAGTCTACCATTGGCTTAGCTTCGCCTTGATGACTGTTTTTTGTTAGGGCCACCTGCAAAACCAATGCTGGCGAGCTCGAGTAGCGAAGGTTGGTCTGTGCCCAGTGCAAGTCGCTGGCTAGTTTTAATAAAAAACTCTGCTGAGTAGTATCAGCACCTAGCAAACTGAGTTGAATATAATCTAGCATTTGTTGAGTTAAGAGGCTGGCATCGATACCGCCATCGACTAATTTCTGTACCAGCTCTAGCAATAGGCTAAAATCGGCTTTTTGTCTGGCCTCAATAATAGCCTCGATTGTAGCAGTATCCTGCAAGCCCGTAAACTCGACTACCGTTTCGGTGGTTATCTTGCCTCCTGCCGATGCAATCTGGTCTAGTAAGCTAATTGCGTCTCGAAATCCGCCATTGCTAACTCTGGCTATCACTGTAAGGGCCGGGTCATCGATGGTGATTTTTTCTTGGTTGGCGATGAATCGCAAATGCTTGGCTATGGCCGTGGTGGGGATAGGCTTGAAGTCAAAACGCTGGGTGCGCGAGATAATCGTTTCGGGTAGTTTGTGCACTTCGGTGGTTGCGAATATGAACACCACGTGTTCGGGTGGTTCCTCGAGAGTTTTTAGTAAGGCGTTAAAAGCCTCTTTGGTAAGCATATGGACTTCATCGATAATATAAACCTTGTATGGAAGCTTAGCCGGAGATACCCGAACCTTTTCGCGTAGGCTTCTGATTTCATCGATACCACGGTTACTGGCACCATCGATTTCGATAATATCAAGATAGTCACCAATTAGGTCGTTTTTCTTTAGACCATTGAGCTGCTTGGCAATGATGCGCGCAACTGTCGTTTTGCCCACACCGCGAGGCCCCGTTAAGAGGTAAGCATGGCTATGCTTGCCAGCTGCGATGGCGTTACTAAGCGTCTTGACGACATGCTCCTGGGCAACGACCTCGCTAAAGTCTGCTGAACGGTATTTGCGATACAAAGCCAAATTAGCCAAAGTTCCCTCCACTTTCTGGTACTATTATATCTTATTAAATATGTATTTTACAGATATTTAGGAGGCCGATATGACGGCTTCGATGGCAGCCCATGTGGCATCGGCGTTAGCGGGCACAACAATTGTTACTTCGTCGCCAGGCTGAGCCTTGAAGTAAGTTACGCTAGCATAGAGTACGCGGTAATGCTTTTCGCCGATTACAGCTATGTATTGGCCATTCTCTAGGGTCATTTTTGCAATAATTTTTTTGCGTTCGATTGGGCCGATTTGCTTATAAATAAAGCTGCCGTCTTGGGCTATAGTAAGCTTTAGCGTGTCGCCCTCGACCAATTTGGACTTGGAGGCGTAGTTGGCTGGCACAGGGTAAACCTTTCCGTCAGGTCCAATCATATTTTGACCATCGAACTGGCCTTCGATAATCTTGCCGACTGAGTCAGCCGATCCTGGCTCGACTAGGTCTTGCTTCTTGGGCTTAGGCAAGTCTTTTTGGGTGACGCCGAGCTTCTGAAGCTCATCTTCGACTTGCTTAATGGTGTCTTGAGCCAACTGCATTTGTGTTGCTAAATTCTGTAAAACTTGTTGTTTATCTTTATCTGTCATTTTGTTTGCCTACCTTACATAAATTACTATTTGCTAATAGTGTAGCAAAAGAAAGTATAAAAACCAAACAAAAAAGACCCCGAGGGGTCATTTTTTGCGATTTACATCTGTTGGTACCTTACTGTAGTTCTACAGTTGCGCCAGCTTCTTCAAGCTTTTTCTTGGCTTCTTCGGCTTCTTCGGCAGGAACACCTTCCTTAACCATCTTTGGAGCACTGTCTACGACGGCTTTACTTTCGGCAAGACCAAGACCTGATACTTCACGTACGGCCTTGATTACATCAATTTTCTTTTCGCCTGCTGCTGTTAGCATGATGTCGTATGAGCTTTTGGCTTCTACGGCATCTTCGGCACCAGCTGGACCACCGGCTGCGGCGACTGCTACAGGAGCAGCTGCACTAACGCCAAAGTGACCTTCTAGTACTTTTACAAGTTCGGCTAGGTCAAGTACGCTGAGTTCAGAAATCTGATCTACGAGCGCCTTGAATTTTGCAGGAATTTCTGTTGGTGTTTCTTTTGAGTCTTCCACCTTAGCGGCAGTCTCTTCTTTTACTTCTTCTTTGACAGCTTCTTTTGCTGCTTCTGGTTTTGCGGTTTCTTCCGACATATTATACTTCTCCCTTTTTAGTCTGAATTGCATTTAATGCAAACAGTAATTTAGTTATGTTGCCATTTAGTACTCTTACGAATCCACTTAACGGGGCGGCTATTGTGCCAACCGTCATAGCGATAAGCACTTCGCGACTTGGAAGCTTGGCCAATACCATTACTTCTTCGCGGCTGAGCGTATTGCCCGTCTCATCAATTGCGCCGAGTATTTCGAGATTCTCATTGGCTTTTGCGAAGTCTGCAATAATTTTGCAAGTTTGAGCTTCGTCTTGTCCAAAGGCGATTGCCATTGGGCCAGTGAAAATTGAAGTGTCGGCCTGTTTTTGATTGGTCTGGGCGATAGCAACTTTTAGCAAGGTGTTTTTGCTTACCTTGTAGCTGACATCTGCTTCTCGCAGTTGGTTGCGCAAGTCGTTGATTGCAGGAACATCAAGGCCCCTGTAGTCAGTCATTACGGCAATTTTACTGCCAGAAAAAGCCTCAGCCAAAATCTTAACGTCAGCCTCTTTTTGCTCACGTGTCTTTGCCATAGGCACTCTCCAATGCTTTAAATTTAATGTGCTTGATTACCAAACAAAAAATCTTTGGACCAGCCAAAGATTATAAAGTTTGAAAATCTATTAATTAGATTTGTAACCTCTTGCAGCGAATTAAGTTTAAGATAATCATAAACAGCGGCAGTCTTTGGTAATCGGTATTTATTATATCAGATAGAGGAAAATAATTCAAGGGGTTTTATCGGCTACCCTAAGCCTGATACAACCAGCTCAAATCACGACTTAATTCAGTAGCAAATTTATGAAGTGGGTTGGTGTCCTGACCAGTGATTACAGTTCCTATTAGCTCCCCGAGCTTATGAGACTGGGCAAGATTGGCACCACGCGAGGTTATGGCTGCGGCTCCAAGCCTTAGGCCGCTGGGGCTCCATGGGGTCTTGGTCTCACCTGGAATTGCATTGCGATTGGTTAAAACACCAGCAGATTCAAGCTTTTTTTGGAGTTCAAGACTATCGGCTGCGGCCGGGAGCCTAATAAGAACAATGTGGTTTTGGGTATCTGATACCATTTCGATTCCCTCAGATTTTAGTCCTGCTTCAAGGGCTTTGGTATTGTCTATAACCGCAGTGATATAATCGCCAAAAGCTCGCCCGTCAGGATAGGATTGCTCGCCCGTTACTTCCAGAAGAGCTTGGCCGACAGCTGCGATTTGATTGAGGTGAGGGCCTCCGCTGGTAC
>Ga0209500_10000171_pt1 | contig 58797 bp, 49 predicted proteins | sample S_140212_EF_Meta_FD_187323 | JGI IMG/M metagenome (GOLD analysis project Ga0209500, IMG submission 187323) | Freshwater microbial communities from Lake Simoncouche, Canada to study carbon cycling - S_140212_EF_MetaG (SPAdes) (version 2) | ecosystem: Environmental > Aquatic > Freshwater > Lake ... | reverse complement strand
AGCGCAAAAACTTCGGTAAACTACGCGAAGTCATCCCTCCGCCCAACCTGATCGAGAACCAGATCTTCTCGTTCAACGATTTCCTGCAGTTGGACCAGTCCGCGTCCGCCCGCAAGAACGTCGGCCTAGACGCGGTCTTCCGCGAAGCCTTCCCGGTGGAAAGCAACAACGGCAACTTCCGTCTCGAGTATCTCGAGTACGGCTTGGTCCTGCCCAAGCAGACTGAGCTCGAGTGCATCCGCGAAGGTACGACCTACGCGATCTCGGTGATGCTCAAACTCCGCCTCCGTGAGAAGGGCGCCTTCAAGGACGAAGAAATCCTAATGGGCGAGATCCCGATGATCACCGACCGCGGCTCCTTTATCGTCAACGGCGCCGAACGCGTCGTCGTCTCCCAGCTCCACCGCTCCCCTGGCATCTGCTTCGAAGAATCCGCCCACACGAGCGGAAAGATGCTCCACGCCTTCCGCATCATCCCGGACCGCGGCACCTGGATCGAAGTCCAGTTCGACCAGAACGACCTCCTCTGGGTCTACCTCGACCGCCGTCGCCGTCGCCGCAAGTTCCTCGTCACGACCCTTCTCCGCGCCTTCGGTTACAAGGACGACAAGGACATCCTGGCCCTCTTTTATCAGCACCGCGACCTGACCGCTAAGGCCGCCCTCGAACTCGATCCGGAAGAGCTTTCCCAGCTCGTCTACGCCGACCCGATTGTCGACGTCGAGACCGGCAAGGTCGTCGCCAAGCAGTACGACAAGCTCTCCCGTGAGACGCTTAAGGAAATCCACAAGCACCTCCCGAAGCAGAAGTTCGGCGTCTTCGACACCGCCTTCGACAACGGATCCATCATCCTCTCGCTCCGTAAGGACATCGGTGCCGTTCGTAACGAAGAAGAAGCCCTCAAGGAAATCTTCCGTAAGCTCCGTCCCGGCGAGCCGGTCAATGTTAAGGGCGCCCGCGCCCACATGCAGCGCCTCTTCCAGGATCCGCTCCGTTACGACCTCGGTCGCGTCGGTCGTTACAAGCTCAACCAGAAGCTTAGCCTCAACGTCTCGCTCGACACCCGCACGATCACCCCTGAGGACATCGTCGAAGCCACCAAGCTCCTTTGCAAACTGAGCGCCGGCGACGGTGCGATCGATGATATCGATCACCTCGGTTCGCGTCGCGTGCGTAACGTCGGCGAGCTCCTCGCCAACCAGTGCCGCGCTGGCCTCAAGAACGTCGTCAAGACGGTCAAGGCTCGCATCAACGAGTACGACCAGAGCGTCGACTCGATCACCCCGCAGAAGCTCGTTAACCCGAAGCCCTTCGGTAATTCTATCCGCGAGTTCTTCGCGCGTAGCCAGCTGTCCCAGCTGATGGACCAGATCAACCCGCTCGCCGAGCTGACGCACAAGCGTCGTCTCTCCGCCCTCGGGCCCGGAGGCCTGAACCGCGACCGCGCTGGCTTCGAAGTCCGCGACGTCCATCCGTCCCACTACGGACGCATCTGCCCGATTGAGACCCCGGAAGGTCCGAACATCGGCCTCATCAACTCGCTCTCCACCTACGCGCGCATCAACGAGTTTGGCTTCATCGAAGCCCCGTACCGTAAAGTCGTGCGCGGTAAGGTCTCCAGCCAGGTCGAATTCATGACCGCGGACCAGGAAGAAAAGTTTAAGGTCGCTCAGGCTAATTCCGAACTCGACGACGCCTCCCGCCTCAAGGGCAAGGTGACCGTCCGTTTCCGCGACGACATCCTCGAAGTGGATCCGGAAGACGTCGACTACATGGACGTCTCGCCTCAGCAGGTCGTCTCCGTCGCCGCCGCCCTCATTCCGTTCCTGGAACATGACGACGCGAATCGCGCACTCATGGGTTCCAACATGCAGCGCCAAGGCGTGCCCCTCGTCGTGACCGAAGCTCCGTTCGTGGGCACCGGCCTCGAACGTCGCGTCGCCATCGACTCGAAGACGGTCATCGTCTCCGAAGGTCCTGGCATCGTCGCCGCCGCCGACTCCCGTCGCATCATCGTCACGAAGGACGGCGAAGTCGCCCCCGCCCAGCTTGAGAACAAGAAGTTCAAGAGCGAGCCGGCCAAGGGCGTCTACGTCTACGACCTCCGCAAGTTCCTGAAGACCAATTCCTCCACGTGCTTCAACCAGCGTCCGCTGGTCCGCCGCGGCGACAAGGTCAAGCAGGGCGACATCATCGCCGACGGCGCCGCCACCGACAAGGGTGAGCTCGCCCTCGGACGCAATGTCCTCGTCGGCTTCATGCCTTGGAACGGGTACAATTTCGAAGACGCGATCCTGCTCTCCGAACGTATGCTCACGGACGACGTTTTCACGTCCGTACATATCGAAGAATTCGAAGTCACCGCCCGCGACACCAAGCTCGGGCCTGAACAGATCACCCGCGATATTCCGAACCTCGGCGAGGAAGCCCTGCGCAACCTCAACCGCGACGGCGTCATCCGCATCGGTGCTGAAGTGAAGCCGGACGATATCCTCGTCGGCAAGATCACCCCGAAGTCTGAAGGCGACCTCGCCCCTGAAGAGAAGCTGCTCCGCGCCATCTTCGGTGAGAAGGCCCGCGACGTTAAGGACACCTCCCTCCGCGTACCCTCCGGTATCTCTGGTATCATCATGGACGTGAAGGTCTCCTCCCGTACCGACAAGGACGACGGACGCCTCTCGCCCAACGACCAGCGACGCGCCCTCAAGAAGGTCAACGAAGAGTACCGCACGGCCGACTCCCGCCTCCGCGAAGAGATGACCGAGTCTCTCTCGAACATCCTCCTTGGCGAAAAGATCCCGCTCGACGTTAAGAACTCCGAGACCGGTGAAGCCATCATCCCGGCCAACCGCAAGATTACCAAGACCCTCCTCCGCCGCTTGGCTTCCGTCTCTCGTTCCATCGAGATGAACGACTCGCCGGTGAAGCAGAAGATCCGCCAGATTGTCGACGGCTACCACCGTCGCTTCGACGAGCTTGAGCAAGAGCGTGCCCGCAAGGTCGAAGCCATCGAACAGGGTATCGACGAAGGCGGCGCCATCAAGAACGTCAAGGTGTACATCGCCACCAAGCGTAAGATCCAGGTCGGTGACAAGATGGCCGGTCGTCACGGCAACAAGGGCGTTGTCGCCCGCATCGTGCCGGTCGAAGACATGCCTTACCTCGCTGACGGTACCCCCGTCGACATCTGCCTCAACCCTCTCGGCGTTCCTTCCCGAATGAACGTCGGCCAGGTCCTCGAGACGCACCTCGGCTGGGCTTGTTCCAAGCTCGGCCTGAAGATGGCCACCCCCATCTTTGACGGTATCCCCGAGAAGCAGATTCGCGAATACCTCAAGCAGGCTGAACTGCCGGAAACCGGCAAGGCCATGCTCGTCAACGGACACACCGGCGAAGCCTTCGACCAAGATGTCGTGGTCGGCTACATCTACATGATGAAGCTGAATCACCTCGTCGCGGACAAGATCCACGCCCGTGCTACCGGTCCTTACAGTCTTATCACGCAGCAACCTCTGGGCGGCAAGGCCCAGTACGGCGGCCAGCGCTTCGGCGAAATGGAAGTCTGGGCCCTCGAGGCCTACGGTGCGGCTTACACGCTGCAGGAACTTCTCACGGTCAAGTCCGACGACGTCGCCGGACGCACCAAGATCTACGAGCAGCTCGTCAAGGGTGATAACACCCTCGTCAGCGGCACTCCCCAGTCGTTCAACGTGCTGATGAAGGAGATGCAGGCCTTGTGCCTGGATGTCCGCCTCGGCTCCACCACCGCCCCCACCCCGGATCGTAACTGAGCGTCCGACGTAACCACACCCAGACCTTAACAGACATGATTCACCCGGAGCACACCCCCGAGTTCACCGCCAACGAAACGAAGGAACAGTCCTTCGATTTCGTCTCCATCTCGATCGCCTCTCCCGAGGAGATCGTCCAGTGGACCGGCGAGCAGTTCCTCGACGAACTCGACGAACACGGCAACCGCAAGGTCAAGGGCCTCAAGGAAGTAAAGAGCCCTGAGACCATCAACTACCGCTCGTTCAAGCCTGAGCCGAACGGCCTCTTCTGCCAGCGCATCTTCGGACCGGTTCGCGACTACGAATGCTACTGCGGTAAGTACAAGAAGGTTAAGTACAAGGACGTCGTCTGCGATAAGTGCGGTGTCGAAGTCACCGTCTCCCGCGTCCGTCGCGAGCGCATGGGCTACATCCGCCTCGCCATCCCGGTTTCTCATATCTGGTTCCTGAAGAGCATGCCCAGCCGTCTGTCGCTGATGCTCGACATGACCACCCGCCAGCTCGAGCAGGTCATCTACTACCAGAAGTACCTGGTCGTCGACCCGGGCGCCACCGGCATGGAAGAGAAGGAACTCCTCGACGAGGAATCCTACCGCCGCGCCGTTGAACAGCACGGCCCTGACGCCTTTAAGGCCCGCATGGGTGCCGAAGCCCTTCAGCAGCTCCTCAAGAAGATGGATCTCGCCTCCACGGTGGAGAACCTCCGCGACCAGCTCCGCTCCACGCGCTCCAAGCAGATCAAGAAGAAGATCGCTCGCCGCATGAAGATCATCCAGGGCTTCTTGGCTTCGGGCAAGCGCCCTGAGCACATGATCCTGACGGTGCTCCCGGTCATCCCTCCGGACCTCCGACCGCTCGTTCCCCTTGAAGGTGGCCGCTTCGCGACCTCTGACTTGAACGATCTCTATCGTCGCGTCATCAACCGCAACAACCGCCTGAAGCAGCTCATCCAGATGAAGACGCCTGACGTCATCATCCATAATGAGATGCGCATGCTCCAGGAAGCCGTCGACGCCCTCCTCGACAACGGCCGCCACGGTAAGCCGGTCAAGGATCGCGACCGTCAGCTGAAGTCCATCTCGGACATGCTGAAGGGTAAGCATGGTCGTTTCCGCCAGAATCTCCTCGGTAAGCGCGTCGACTACTCCGGCCGCTCCGTCATCGTCATCGGACCTGAGCTCAAGCTCAACCAGTGCGGTCTCCCGAAGAAGATGGCCCTCGTCCTCTTCGAGCCCTTCATCATCCGACGCCTCAAGGAACTGGGCTTCGCCCATACCGTCCGCGGCGCCCGCAAGCACATCGAGCAGAAGAAGCCCGAAGTATGGGATATCCTGGAAGAAGTGACCAAGGGTCACCCGGTGTTCCTCAATCGCGCGCCGACGCTCCACCGTCTGTCCATTCAGGCTTTCGAGCCCATCCTCATTGAGGGTGACGCGATCCGCCTCCATCCGCTCGTCTGTACCGCTTACAATGCGGACTTCGACGGTGACCAGATGGCCGTCCACGTCCCGCTGTCTCTGGAAGCCATCATGGAGTGCAAGCTCCTGATGATGTCCACGAACAACATCTTCTCGCCGTCCAGCGGTAAGCCGATTCTCACGCCGTCCCAGGACATCGTGCTCGGCGCATACTACCTGACGCTTGAACCCGCCGATAAGCCGGCGGCCAACACTCATCTTCCAGTGCTAGGCTCCGTGTCCGAGGCGACGTTCGCCGAAGCCGAAGGCTCGCTTCACTTGCATGACTGGGTCCGCTTCGCTAACCCCGACTTCAACCGTAAGACGGTCCACGGCGAAGCCACGGGCAGCACGATCGTCACCACGGTCGGACGCATCATCTTCAACACCATCTGGCCCTCCGAACTCGGCTTCTTCAACGAGACCGTGAAGAAGGGGCAGCTCGGCGACCTGATCCTGAAGACCTACAAGCATTGCGGCCGCGAGGCTTCGATTCCGGTCCTTGACGCGCTCAAGGAGACCGGCTTCCGCATCGCGACCAAGGCCGGCATCTCCATCGGCGTGAACGACATGATTTACCCGAAGGAGAAGGAAGGCCTCGTCCGCGAAGCCACCGCCAAGGTCCGCGAATTCCAGCGCCAGAACGAATCCGGTACGATCACCAACGACGAACGTCGTAATAAGGTCGTCGACACCTGGTCCGGCGCTACCGATGCCATCGCGCAGTCGGTGTACACGACGCTCTCGCAGTCCGCGAAGGTGGCCGGCGTAAAGAAGGGCGACCCTCGCCACTCCCACCGCATGCTCATCAACCCGGTTTACGTCCTCATGGACTCCGGTGCTCGTGGTAATAAGGCCCAGGTGAAGCAGCTTTGCGGTGCTCGAGGCCTCATGGCCAAGCCGTCCGGCGAAATCATCGAACGCCCGATTCTCTCGTCCTTCCGCGAAGGCCTTTCGGTTCTCGAGTACTTCATCTCGACGCACGGCGCCCGTAAGGGTCTGTCCGACACGGCGCTCAAGACTGCTGACGCCGGTTACATGACCCGTAAGCTCTGCGACGTGGCTATGGACGTGATCGTCACCGATTCCCGTGACGTCGCCCCCGGCTCCGAAGTCATCACGCTCGGCGACGCCGCCCTCGGCCGTCACCTAGCCGCTGATGTCCCGAATCCGTCTGGCGCCGTCAAGGTCCTCGCCAAATCCGAAGCCCCGCTGACCGAAGAGCTCATCGCCAAGTTGCGTGATGCCGGCGTCGACCGCGTCCACGTCCACATCCCCAACGGTGTGTGGAAGACCCCAATCTACGACGGCGACGAACTGCTGGTTTCGCTTTCCGAACGTATCGTCGGCCGTTGTCCCTCCGAACCCGTCGCGAACCCGCTCAACCCTTCCGAAATCATCGTGAAGGCCGGCGAGCTTATCGACGAAGTCGCCGCCAAGCGCATCGAGACCGTCGGTCTCGATCGTGTGAAGGTCCTCTCTCCGCTCACGCACATGAACGTGAACGCGATTCCGCCTACCTCCTACGGCCTCGATCCTTCGACTGGCCGCATGGTCGAACGCGGCACCGCGGTCGGCATCATTGCCGCCCAGTCCATCGGTGAGCCGGGTACCCAGCTGACCATGCGTACGTTCCACATCGGTGGCGTCGCCCAGCTGAAGACCCCGGAAATCAAGTCCAAGGGGAAGGGCCTCGTCCAGTACGTCGACCTCACCACGGTCTCCGTCGGTGACAAGGTTGTCGCCGTCAATGGTAACGGTTCCATCCGCATCCTCAACGAAGCCGGCTCGCCGACCGAGGAATACCGTATCGTCGCTGGTTCCGTCGTCGGCGTGGAAGACGCTAAGTCCATTGACAAGGGCGTCCTCATCGCTGCCTGGGATCCTAACTCCACCCCGATCATCGCTAATGGCGACGGCAAGATTCGTCTCGTCGACATGATCTCTGGCGTGACGTTCACCGAAGAGCGCGACCCGTCGAACAACACGTTCTACAAGTCCGTCATCGAGCACTCCGACGAACAGAATCCTCAGATTCAGATCATCGGTTCCAACGGCAAGGAAGTCGGTTCCTTCTCGATCCCTGCCGGCGCCCGCGTCGAAGTGGACGAAGGCGACAAGGTCAGCCGCGGTTCCATCGTCGCTAAAATCCCTCGTCAGGCTGCCAAGACGCAGGACATCACCGCCGGTCTGCCGCGCATCTCCGAGCTCTTCGAGGCCCGCCCTCCGAAGGACGCCGCCGAGATCGCCAAGATCGACGGTACGGTCCGCTTCGAGCCTTCCATCCGCGGCAAGAAGCGCCTCGTCATCTCCGACTCCATCGGTCGCGAAGAGGAGCACCTCATCCCGCATGGTAAGCACATCATCGTCGCCGCCGGCGACAAGGTGAAGCAGGGCCAGGTTCTCACCGACGGCGCCGTCGACCCGCATGACATCCTCGACATCCTTGGCCAGTCCAAGGTGCAGGATTACCTCATCACCGAGATTCAGAAGGTCTACCGCACCCAGGGTGTCGTGATTAACGACAAGCACATCGAAATCATCGTCTCGCGCATGCTCCGCAAGGTCCGCATCACCGAGCCCGGCGACTCCGATTACCTCTGGGGTGAACAGGTGGACCGTACCCTCCTCGCTGAGAACAATCGTTCCATCAACGAGCGTGGCGGTCAGATCGCCGAGTCTGAGCCAATCCTCCTTGGTATCACCAAGGCCTCCCTCGAGACCGAGTCCTTCATCTCGGCCGCCTCTTTCCAAGAGACGACCCGAGTGCTGACCGACGCCGCCACAATGGCCAAGCGTGACAACCTCACCGGCTTTAAGGAGAACGTGATCATGGGTCACCTTGTCCCCGCCGGAACGGGTCTGCCCGCCTACCGCCGTATCCGCGTCTTCCAGACCCCGACCCCGGCCTAATCTAGGAGGTCACTGGCTTCCAGCAGGCCCCGCCCAGAAGGGCGGGGTCTTTGTTTTGGGGGGTTTCCCCCTGTTTGGGGGTTGATGCCACCCCTCGATTTCCCTATCAACATCCCAACCCCAATCCACCCATGTCCCGCTTCCTTATCGCAGCTTCCGCCCTCGCCGTCACTACGTTGGTCCAGGGTGCTAATTGGATCCCGACCTCTCCGCTCGTGCAAATCGGTAACGACTGCGATATTTACTTCGACAGCGCCGCTGGTCTGGAGATCACCGATAACCTTTATTCCGCCGCGACCAAGAAGTCGGCCACGAACTGGACGGTCACGCCGGGTTTCCTTCTTGAATACGGTAAGGACTCCGCCCTGTCGGTCAATCTCTCCGCTAAGCGTACCTTCGTCAACTTTACCGACGCCTCGCTGGCCGGACTTGAAGACTCTCGTGATTCGCTGAGCACCGCCATCCGCTTCGCCGATGGCGGTCCGCTTTCGCTTTCGCTCGATTCTTCCTATCGTGTGACCGCACGTAACGACGACCTCATTCAGAACGGCGTCAATGGATCCCTCCTGGGCGCTACGCTCGTCCGTCAGGCCAACTACTCCCACTCCCTCCGCGCTGACTATAAGCTCACGGAGAAGCTCAGCGTCGGCCTTGGCTTCACCAACACCTACAACCACTACCTCAACCCGACCATGGTCGTGTCGGGTGGTAACTCGAACTATAACACCAACTCCCTGACGGAGTTGAACACCAAGTCGATGCCGCTTTCCTTCGATTACCAAGCATTTGAGAAGCTCAGCCTTGGACTCGTCCTGCAGCACGACGTCTCGGATTACTCGGCCGCGCCTTACTCCAGCAGCAACGTCGCGCAGCAGCCTCTGGCGCACAAGCAGCTCTTCAAGGATTTCGCCGGCCTGACGCTCAAGGGACAGCTCACGGAGTCGGGCAAACTTAACGGCAACATCCGCGTTGGCTATTCGCAGTTCCACTTCGATAGCCTGGCCAATGACACTGACTTCTCCTACTCGGCGAGCCTCAGCCACTCGTTGACCGAGAGAATTAGCCAGTCCCTGACGCTTTCCCGAGACGTTTCCGCCTCGTCCACTGGCAGCCAGATGGCCACGAAGAATTACACCTACGCCTTGGCTTATAGCGCGGCTGAAGATCTCAGCTTCAACCTGGCCGCCACCAAGAGCGATGTCATGTCCGGCACGGTTCCGGTTAATACCTATGTGTACACTTTGGGCGCCGACTACAAGTACACGAACCACCTTAGCTTCCAGGCCGGCTACAACATGACCGATTCTTCGTCCTCCTCCGCCGCGTCGACCTTCACCTCGAACACCTTCACGCTGTCGGCTGCCTTCCGCTACTGAGGCCTGCTCTCGCGGCTTACAGGGCGGGCAGGGCCGGTTGGCCGGCGCCCCCGGTCACCTCAATTTCTCCCATGTCTTCCGTCTTGAAAAGACTCTGCGGCGTACTCGGTGTCGCCATCCTGCTCGCGGCTTGCGCCCCCACCCGGTCGGCGCCGGCCTCGTCTACCGCCTTTGAGCCGGAAAACGTGCTTACCATCGGACGAGGCGCTTCCGACCCCTCCGCGATACCTGTCGCGACGGCTCCAGTCGCCGTTCTCGGCGAAACCAAGTCGACACCTGTGGGGCTTCCCTCGGGTTACATCGTCGCGACGCCGACCCAGCAGGCTGAGCCCGCCGAGCGCCAGAACAGCTATCGTCTCCGCCCACGCGACTTCATCCGTATCCTTGTGATCAATGAGCCCGACACTCAGATCGAGCGTCGCATCAACTCGGATGGTACGGTGGACATTCCCTTCCTGAAGAAGCTCGTTCCAGTCTCCGGTCTCACCCTGACTCAGGCCCAAGTCGAGCTCTCCAACCAGTTCAAAGTCTACTTCAAGAAGCCGCAGGTCACGATTTCAATCGTTAGCTACGCCGAGCGCCGGGTCTATGTCTCAGGCTATGTCGGCAAGCCTGGTCCGGTCTCCATTCCTCCGGAAGAGACCCTGACCTTAGGTCGCGCCTTGGCGATGGCCGGTGGCGTCCTGCCCCGTGGCAACCGTTCCGATGTGGCGATTAAGCGTACCCGTGACGGGACGCCGTTGGTGATCTCTAAGGACGTTCGTCGTATCGACGACGGCGATGAGCCGGACTTTATCCTCGAGGACGAAGATCAGATCTACGTCCGCGATAGCCGCATCTGATCTTTCCCTATGGCCAATCCGGAACCTTCCCCCGACGGCCAAGCGCCCGAGACGACGCGCGGCGGCAACCGTGGCTATGGTTCTTATGGCGGCTACGGCGCTGGTTATGGCAGCTACGGTGCTGGCAACCAGGGCTACGGTAACTATGGCGGTTACGGCCGGACCGGGGTAGGGGACGCCAATCCGATCCAGAACTATCTCCTGATGCTCCGGGAGCGGTATTGGTGGATCATTTTGTCGGCCCTCGTCTTCCTGACGTTAGCTCTGCTCAATACCTATAATACGACCCCCGAATACCGCGCAACTGGCCGTCTGCGCGTCTTCCGACTAGCGCCGAACATCAATGGAGGTTCCTCGGCCGCTGACGACAACTTCAAGATCGTCTCGAACGATGACTTCTTCACCGCGGTCGAGGCGATGCGTAGCGCGAATATTATCGAGGGCGTCTCCAAGCGACTGACCGCCGCCGAGCGTAAGCTCGTGCTCGAGCCCTATCAGGCCGGCAACATCTTCTCTGGACCGCTCACGGAGCAGGAGGTCTTCGCTAAACAGCGCGGAATCAATCCGCAGCGACAGACGCTGGTGATCAATGTCGACTTCACCCACCCTAGCCGCGACCTCGCCAGGCAGATTGCCCGTTTGTTCTGCGAATCTATCCAGAAGTACAGCGAAGATGACCGCCTGATGGTGACCAATCCTCTCGTTGAGAAGGCCCGCATTGAAATTGAGACCCTTGAGGATAAGGTCCGCCGGCTCTTCGAGCAGAAGAACGAATTGATCAGGAGCCAGAAGCTTCTATCTATCGCCAAGGACACCAATACGCTCACGACTGAACGATCCGTACTCGTCAAGGACCGCGAAGAAACTCGTAAGCAGATCGACGAGAATGAGATCCTCGTCTCCCTCATCATCGCTTACGAGAAGGAGGGTCGTCCCGTCGGTGACATTCCTCAGATTCGCGCCGACAGTGATGTCGCCGCCGCCCAGACTGCCATCAGCGCCTCCAAAATTCGAGTCAGTCAGATGACCGAGACTTACACCGACCAGCACCCTAAGCTGGTGGCCGAGCGCGAGGCCCTCAAGCAGGTCGAGAATCAACTCAAGGAGGCTGTCCTGCAGGCGATCAAATCCCGCCGCGGAGCGCTTGATAATGCAAAGGCTCGCCATGAGGCCATCCTGCGTAACCTGGTCGCCAAGGAGGAGGAAATCTCCAAGCTCCAGGCCGCGAACGTCGACCTCGAGCGCGTGGACAAGGATATCAAGTCTAACGAAGAGTTTCTCGGCCGCATGAAGCTCAGCTATGAGGAAGCCAAGCTGCGCTCGTCGACTTCCGGGACGAGTACGTCCATCCGCATTCTGGACATGCCCTCCGTCTCGGACAAGCCGATCAACAAGAACTATTACTTCAATGCGCTGGTCGGCGTCGGCGCGGGGCTGCTATTCGGCATCGTCCTCATCATCGTGATCGGCACCCTTGATGACCGCATCAAGTCGGTGAAGGACGTCGAGAACTCGCTCGGCCTTCCGCTCATCGGCACCATCCCGCGCGTCGCCGGCACCTCTGGGCCGGATCGCGCCTTGCTCGCGCGTCAAGATAAAGACCGCATCGCCACAGAGGCGGTCCGCTCGATCTACTCGGCTTTGAAGGTCAATCCAGCCGTCTCCAAGGCCCGCGTGTTCCTGGTCACCTCCACGCGTCCCAGCGAAGGTAAGACCTTTGTCGCCACGAACCTGGCCTTAATCTTCGCGCAGCATGCCGAGCGCATCTTGGTCATCGACGCCGACTTGCGCCTGCCAAACGTCGGCCCCTCCCTCGGCTTCACGGGTGACGGCGGTCTCAGTAAATGGTTCAACGCCGAGATGACCCTCGACGAAGCCATCGTTCATGACGTCGCCCCCGGTCTGGATGTCCTGCCGGTGGGCCTTAGCTGTAAGAATCCCACGCAGGTTATCAATAACCCGAGGTTCTTGGCCATGATTGATGAGATGCGTTCGCGCTATGACCGCATCTTTATCGATTCTCCGCCTATCGGCGCTGTCTCCGATGCGCTTCACCTGCTACCGAAGGTTGATGGCGTCATCTATGTCGTCCGCTATAACTCCGTCAACCTGCGCAACGCCGTATCGTGCCTCGCCCGTTTGCGGGAAGCCCAGGCTCCCTTGTTCGGTGTCGTCTTGAACTCCATGTCGCTGCGGATGGCCTCGGCCTACACGGACTCGTATGATTCTTCCTACCGTAAGTATTACGTCGATGAGCCCCAGGGCCGTGCTGCGGACGAAGGCTCGAATAAATCCTGATTTCACTCTCATGCGCCCGCTCCTCCTGCTTCTGTCTGCGATTGCCTTCGTCGGTTGCCAGCACGCGCCGATTACGGGACGCTCCCAATTCATCGTCGTCGAGGAATCGGAGGTCGCCTCGATGTCGGCTACCGAGTTCTCGAAGATGAAGAAGCTCCCGGCCGACCCGCGTCTCGCCAAGATTAAGGAGATCGGCCTGAAAATCGTCACCGCCGCCCGCCCCTACGACAAGGCCTTCGTTTTGCCTCCCTCATCGAAGTGGGAGTTCGCCATCATCAACGATAACACACCCAACGCCTTCGCCATGCCCGGCGGCAAGATCGGCTTCAACTCCGGCATGTTCGCCTACGCCCCGACGGATGCCGACATTGCCGTGATCCTCGGCCATGAGGTCGCGCACGTCATCTGTCGCCACGGCTCCGAGCGTGTCTCGCAGGTTGCGGGCGTCGCCCTTGCCGCTGCCGTCGCCGACGAGGCCACGAAGAATTCCTCGGCCAAGACTCGCTCATCCTGGATGGCCGCTGTCGGAGTCGGCGCCCAGTATGGCATCTTGTTGCCTTTTAGCCGAAGCCATGAGTCTGAAGCCGACCACCTCGGGCTGCTCTTTATGGCCCGCTCTGGTTACGATCCAGCCGCCGCGCCTGCCTTTTGGACGCGGTTCGCGAAAGCCGGAAGCAAGACCCCGGAGTTTCTCTCCACGCACCCATCAGATGCGACGCGCGTGAAGCAGCTACAGGGCTGGTTGCCAGAGGCGCGCGCCCAGATGCCGAAGCAGCCTTGAGGCTTACCAGCGGCGGTCTGGAAGAATCGGGCAGGTGAGGTAGACGCCCTTAGGGTCGTTCAGGGCACGGATGGCCCGCAGCCACTTGGCATTCGCCTGCAGGAATTCCTTAGCCGGGTCGATCGAGGCCTTCGCGAAGACCGGGGACTCGTCTTGATCGTCCGAAAGCATTTTTTGGAGCAGATTATCCCTGCCGGAGTGTAAGGCGGGTACCTGGACCAGTTCGACACGATCAATCTTGGCCAAGGCCTTGGCCTCCTTGATGGCGTCGCGGAGTCCGCCCAGTTTATCGACCAAGCGGAGGCCTTTGGCATCCTCGCCGAGCCAGACGCGTCCTTGGGCAATCTCGTGGACCCCGTCTCGCTTCATGCCGCGGCCGTCGGCCACGATGCGAAGGAATTCCTCATAGATGCCATCCACCGACGTCTGGACGATGGCTAATTCTTCCGGAGTCGCGGCACGGTGCTCGGCCAATAGGTCTGCGAAGCGGGCGGTCTTCACGCCGTCGGTCCCAAGGCTCACTTTCTTGGCGAGCTCTCCGTAGTTGAGGTGCAAGCCGAAAACGCCGATCGAACCGGTGATGGTGGAAGGGTCGGCCATGATGAGGTTCGCCTTAGCGGCGATGTAGTAGCCTCCGCTCGCGGCGACGTCGCCCATCGAGACGACCACAGGGATATCCTTCTTGCGGAGCAGTCCGACTTCGCGGGCGACCACGTCGCTGGCGAACGCCGAACCTCCCGGACTATTGACGCGCAGCACCACCGCTTTGACTCGTTTGTCGCCGCGCAGCATTCGGAGGTCGCGCGCGAGGCGGTCGCCCCCCACGTCGCCCGCCGAGCCCCAGCCGTCGACGATTTCGCCTTCGGCATAGACGATCGCGATACGCCCGCCACCATGCGGTAAACTGACCTTGCTCGCGTAACGATGCAGGCCGACCTGGAGGAAAGAGGTGCCGGTCTCATCCGCGCCCGCGCCCGCGGCGATGACCTGTTTGACCAGTTCATCGCGATACATGGCCTTATCCGCCAACTTGAGTTCGACGGCCTTGGCGGCGCTGAAGATGCCCGCTGAATCGGCGGTCTTGGCTAACGTCGGCGTGCTCAGCGCCCGGGACTTGGCCATTTCGCCGAGGATACGCTTCCAAATTCCGCCCATAAGCGCTTCCGATTGTTCGCGGGCGGGTTCGCTCATGGTACCGCCGATGTAGGGCTCGACGGCCGACTTGTACTTGCCGACTTTCGTGACCTGGACACCGACCCCCAGCAGTTTCAAGGTCTCGCCGAAATACATGTGGTAGGAGGAAAGTCCCTTCAGTTCGATTTCTCCCGCTGTGTGGACGTAGACCTTATCCGCCACACTGGAGAGGTAGTACTCGCCCTGCGAGCCGTTCTCGACCCACGCCAGCACCGGCTTGCCGCTTGCCTTGAAGGCGGCGATGGCCTTCCGGATCTCAGCCTTCTGGGTTACGCCTGCAGAGAGGCCACCGTTTAGTAAGATGCCGGCGATGTTCCGGTCTTTGGCCGCGAGATCGATTGCTTCCAGCGCGCGAAGCAGATCCACTTCCGGACCGCTGCCTCCGAGCAGGAAGATGTCCAAGCCCGGGGCACCATGCGCGGGAGTGTCGTTGATCGTCAGGTCGCCGCCGATTACGAGCATCGTCTTGGGCTTCACTGTGACGGCCGTGGCCTCGTGGTTGCCTCCGGCTGAACTCGCGAGTGAGACGATGAGCATGACCAGGAGGAAGGAGGCAATGGCGGCGGCGAGGATGCTGCCAAGGGCGGAAGCAAAGACCGACTTAAGGAAATCTTTCATGTGAGGAGGAAAGGGAGTGGGGGTGACGTCAGAATGATGCTTTCATGACGCCTTTTCGCCAATCAAAAGCTCAATTTTGATTCCCTCTTTCCTCTCGATGCCGCCCGTCGTGGCGGGTAGTTTCGGGTCATGTTAGAGCCTACGTCCTCGGCCGGTGCCGCCACCTCTCGCAAGGCCTTGGCCATCAACCTCGACCGGTCAGCCTATGGCGCTTTCGCTGAGATTGGTGCCGGCCAGGAGGTGGTGCGGCATTTCTTTAAGGCCGGCGGCGCTTCGGGGACGGTCGCCAAGAGTATCTCGGCCTACGACATGCGGGTCAGCGACGCGATCTATGGCCACCCGCAGCGCTATGTCTCCCGCCAGCGGCTTGAGCAGATGCTGGATCACGAATATGGTCTCTTGGTTGATCGGCTGAAGGCTGAACGAGGTCCAGTGACCCGTTTCTTCGCCTTCGCCGATACGGTCGCGACCACGCCGCATGACGGGAAAGGGCAGGGGCACTCCTGGATTGGCATCCGCTTTCAGGACCAACCTCAATCTGAGCCGAGCGAGGTCATCCTCCATCTTCGTCTCTGGGATAAGGACGCCGACCGCCAGCAGGACGCTCTCGGCGCCGTCGGCGTCAACCTCATCCACGCCGCCCTCAATACCCGCGATAGCGTCGACAACTTCCTCACCGCGCTGATTGACGAAGTTGGCGCCGGCCGTGTCGAGGTTGAGTTCGCTCATTTCAGCGGACCGGCCTTCGGCGCTTTCGACAACCGTGCCGCGGCGCTGCGGCTGGTGCGTCTTGGTCTCACTGATGCCGTGCTTTTCGGGCCGGAAGGCGACCCGCAGGTCCCGAGCGAATATTTTTACAAACGCTCGGTCCTAGTCGCCCGCGGCACCTTCCGCCCAGTCTCCATTGTCAATGAGGACATGCTGGCCTGCGCGCTGCGCGCCTTGCCCGAAGGCGGCAAAGACGTGATTCCTCTCTTTGAGATGTGCATCGGGTCAGACCCACATCCTGAGTCCGAACTCATCGACCGCATCCGTCTCGTCGGCGCGATGCAGCATCCGCTCTTGGTCACCCGCCATCGTGGCTGGTATCGCCTGCCGGCCTATTTCCGACTGCACACCACGGGGAGCATCACACTCGTCGCTGGTATGAACAACCTCGTCGACCTCTTTAATCCCGAGCACTACACCCACCTCGAAGGGGGCGTCTTGGAGTCCTGCGGCCGTCTCTTCAAGGACGGCGTCCGCGTCATGGTCTATCCGATGCGAGGGGATCAGCTCCGCCGCCTCATTCTCGACCCCGTCGCCTGCAAGGTCTGCTTCCCGGAGAGCTATAGCGTCGCCGAAGACTCGGTAGTCACCGCTTCCGCTATCCAGATGCGACCCTCGGTGGCTGGCCTTTTTCAGCACCTGCTCAATAATGGTTTTTTGGTGCCGATCACCGGGGCGGACCCTCAGGCGATGGCCTGCCAGCCGCGCACCCTGGCCGAACGTATCCGCAAGAACGAAGGGGGCTGGGAAAAAGAAGTGCCTCCGTCGGTTGCAGTTGCGATCCGGAGCCTCAAGTTGTGGGCGAGGTAGCCCATGCCCGTCACTTCGCTTCCCCCAGCCCAAGATACCGAGCTCTCGCTCTCCGTCGAACGCGCCTATCGCGAATCGTTGGTGACGGATCGGCTGGGTGCCCTCTGGTCGCTCATCATGGCGAAGTGCTTCCTAGCCCAGTGGGCGATTCTGCGTTTCGCAATCCCGATCAGCGGACCGCGCTACATCTGGACGCTCACGCTGATTATGGCGATTGTCGCCTCAGCGTATTACCTCCACGCCCACCGAGTTCGGCTATACCTACTCCCCACACATTTCCGGGTGAACGCCGCGGTGCTCGCGGGTCTGGTTGTGGCCTTGGGCTTCGTCGCCTACACTTATTTCGCCCTCGGCTTGCTGTCCGCTCCGCTAGCCGCGTCCTTGGCGGCGGTGCTACTGGGGTCATGGTCGCTGGCCCGCGCAGCCTTGCGCCGTGCTTGGCCACCGCTCGCCGGCGCCTTCCTCTGGTGGGGGCTGGCTGCTACGGCGCTGCGTTCTCCTCCCGACCAAGCCTTGCTCTGGCTGGGACTGGGACTGCTGTGCGCACAGGCGCTGCCGGGCTTCGCGGTCGCGGCCCGGGCGTCCCGCCAACGCGTCTGATCAGGCCGCAGCCTTGCTGCCGGCGCTGTTCAAAAGGTGCGTCATGAAGCGCTTCATGGCCGGCGTTAGGACGCGGCCCTTGCGGTGCAGGATCGCCAGCGGACGCGCCACGCGTCGGTCGCGTAAGCGGAGCATCACGAGTGTGCCCTGTTCGACTTCCTGACGGATGGTGCCTTCAGGGACGAGTGCCACGCCGGCGTCGACTTCCACCGCACGCTTGAGCGTCTCGATGTTGTCGAACTCCATCGAAGGTTCGAGCTCGATGCGCTGTTCACGGAAGAACTGGTCGAGCGCCTTGCGCGTCGGGATGTCCTGGTCGAAACCGATAAACTTGCCACCTTGCAGGTCGGCGAGGTCGATTTCCTTCTTCGCCGCGAGCTTATGCTTGGGCGAGCAGATGGCGACGAGCTGGTCTTCCATCAGAGGGATAATCTCGACCTGACGGGTCTTCTGCGGGAAGGCGACGAGGCCGAAGTCTACGGCGTTGGAGATGACATCTTCATAGACGAGATTCGAGCGGCGGTATTCGACGCGTACGTTCACGTGGGGAAACTCCTGCATGAACGACTTCACGTGCGGCGGGAGCTCATGGAGTCCAATCGAGACGATGGTCGAGATGTGGACGGTGCCGCTGACGACTTTGCGCATCTCCTGCATCTCGCTACCGACCTGCTCGTAGCGGTTGAGGATGTCCTTGGCCGCCTCGTAGAGGCTGCGGCCTTCGCGCGTCAGCCGGAACTGCTTCTGGCTACGGTCGACGATCAGGACGTTAAAATGCTTTTCCATCGAGCGCAGCTGTTGGCTGACGGCCGACTGGGTGATGGCGTTGAGCTTGGCGGCCTTGGAGAAGCTTTCGTTGTCCACTAGGTCGCGGAAGATCTTCAGGTTCTCGATATGCATGGGAATGAAAGACCCAATGATTAATGAATCTAATGGGGTATGGCTTCAAGTGTAGATATGCTAATCCTAGGTCTTGGCGCTCTGGGTGGGCTGGGGAGCCCGACTGGTTGACTCCCCGCCCGTTCTCCCTCCCTCTGGTTCAAATGGTCTCCTCTGACCAGTTTAAGGCCCATTGTGAGGGGGTGCTGGCCCGCATCCAGGCCGTCTGCGCCCGGGTCGGTCGCGACCCGGCCTCCGTCCGCCTTCTGCCGGTCACCAAGACCCATCCGGTCGACGCCGCTTTGCTTGCATATGGCTTCGGGTTGCGGGCCGTCGGCGAGAACCGCGTCCAAGAAGCAGCCCAGAAGCGCCCGCTAGCCCCGGCCGACCTCCGCTGGGAGTTGATCGGCCATCTCCAATCCAACAAGGCCAAGCAGGCCCTCCAGGCCTTCGACGTTATCCAGACCGTGGACTCAGCCGAATTAGCCACCCGCCTCGGTCGTCTGGCCGGCGAGATGGGGCTGCGTCGTGAGGTGCTGATCCAGGTCAACTCCGGTAACGACCCGGCGAAGTTTGGCTGCGATCTGGCCGATGCGCCACGGCTGCTCGAGGCCGCCTTGGCCCAGCCGGCCTTGGTCGTGAAGGGACTGATGGCCATCGCACCCCTTTCCGATGACCCCGCGGTCGCCGACCGTACCTTCGCCGAGCTTCGTCTCTGCCGCGACGCCCTGGCCGCCCGCTTCAGCGTGGCTCTGCCGGAATTATCCATGGGGATGAGCGGAGACCTTGAATCCGCCGTCGCCGCAGGTTCTACTTGTGTCCGTGTCGGCTCCGCTTTGTTCGGTAGCCGCCCCTCCGCATGATTCGCCGCCTTCAAATTCGCGACCTCGCCCTGATGGATCGCACTGAGCTCGAGTTGGGTTCGGGCTTCACAGTGGTCACGGGTGAGACCGGTGCCGGCAAGTCCGTGCTGCTCGGCGCGCTTTCGCTCCTCGCGGGCAATCGCGCCGCGAAGACGATCGTCCGCAAAGGTGCCGAGGAGTGCTCGGTCGAGGCCGAACTCGAGACCGACGGCGATAAGCGCTTCGACGAAGTGCTGAAGTCCCTCGACCTGCCGGCCTGCGATGACGGCCTACTCATCCTGAAGCGTTCGGTCCATGCGACCAAGGCGGGCCGTATCTCCATCAACGGCGGTTCGGCCACGCTCACGCAGCTCCAGCAGCTCGGCGAGCTGTGGATCGATTTCCACGGCCCGGGCGAACCGCAGAAGCTGATGCGTGCCGAGACGCAGCTCGAGATGCTCGACCTGCACGCGGGCTTGGCCGCCGCCCTCGCGACTTATCGTTCCGGATGGCGCCTGCGCAACGACCTGCTCCGCGAAGCCGCCGAAGCTGCCACGGCCGAGCGTCTTTCCGAAGACGAAGCAGCCTTCCTCCGCTCCCAACTCGAGAAGCTCGATTCGCTCGATCTCTCCGAAGAGGCCATCACGAAGCTTGAACGCGACCACGCCCGCTCGTCCCGCGCCCAGGAACTCGCCGGCTTGCTCGGTCAGCTCGAATCCGGCCTGAGCTCCGACGGACTCGGTGAGGTGATGCCGAAACTCCTCAAGGCCGTCGACGACGTCGCCCGCATCGACGCCGACGCTGTTTCGCTCCGCGATCGCCTAATCGCCCTCGCGGCCGAAGCGGAAGATATCCGCGCCGACTTTGCGCGACTAGGCCGCGGACTTTCCTCGGACGACGAGTCCGCCGCCGAGCTCGATGGGAAGATGAACCTTTGGCTGGAATTCCGCCGCAAGTATGGACCTGGCGCCGAAGCCGTCCGCGAGAAGCGCGAGGCGCTCCGCCGCCGTCTGGCCTCGCAGGGTGACGTCGAAGCCCGCGTTACGAAGCTCAAGGCCGAGGCTGCCAAGGTGGAGAAGGATCTCCGCAAGCAAGCCGAAGCCCTGCGCGCCGCCCGCGCTAAGGCCGCCGAGAAGCTCGCCACCGCCGCCCGTAAGATGCTGGGTTCGCTCGGCTTCAAGAAGGCCGACCTGCGTATCGAAGTGGCCGTCGCTGAACTCGGGCCGTATGGGGCCGATGCGGTCCGCTTCCTCTTTTGCCCGAACGCCGGTCAGGATCTGCTACCGCTCGACCAGATCGCTTCCAGCGGGGAAGCCGCCCGTGTGATGCTTGCCTTGAAGACCGTCCTCGCCGCGGTGGATCGCACCCCGGTGCTGGTCTTCGACGAGGTCGACGCCAACGTCGGCGGTGAGATCGGCGCGCAGGTCGGCCGCGAGCTCGCCGCCCTCGGCAACGGCCACCAAGTCTTCTGTGTGACGCACCTCCCGCAGGTAGCCGCCCTCGGCCACGCCCATCTCGTCGTGACGAAGACGCAGGACGACAAGTCGACGACGGTCGAGATCTCTCCAGTCCACGGTAAGCGCAAGGACCGCGAGTCCGAGCTCGCCCGTATGCTCGGTGATCGTTCAAGCAAGGTCGCGCTCTCCCACGCCCGCGAATTGCTCGACGGCGCGAAGTAGGCTCAGGGCTTCTTGACGAAGCGATCCAGCCGGAGGCGTTGAATCATGCGCAGACCAATCGCGGCCGCCCAAGGCTTGGGCAGGCGCGCTGAGAAAACGGCCAGGATTTTATGCTTCCATCCGGTGACCACCACCGGGCGCTGTGCAGCCATGCCGCGCACGGCTTCGTCGGCGCATTCTTCCGAGGTCTGACCGCCGAGGCCGGTCGAGCTCGCGAACCCAGCGGCCTTGGAGAAGTTCGTGGAGACAGGGCCGGGGCAGATTGCGACGCAACGAATGCCATGCCGCTTGGCCTCAGCATCGAGCGCGACGCTCCAATCGAGCATGAAAGATTTCGTCGCAGCATACGTGGTCATCAACGGCGTCGGCTGGAAGCCGGCGAGCGAAGCGACGGTAGCCACCATGCCGCCGCGCGCTTTAAGCTCTTCCCATAGTCGACCGGCGAGTTCGACTGGCGCGCGCACGTTGACGTCGATCATCTTTAAGGTGTGGTCGACGCCAGGCGTCGGAAACTCTCCGTAAGCGCCGAAGCCGCTATTATTAATCAGTAGCATCCTGCCTTCTCGGGGCATTAGTTTCTGTAATTCGAAGACAACCGACACGATGTCAGTCGGTTGCGAGAGGTCGCAGGTAAGGTGAGTGAAGTTAAGGGAATTCGGGACCCCTTCAGGAGCGGTACGGGAAAGGTTGAACACGGACGCTTTGGTACCAGAATCACTGATACGCGAGAGTATCGCGCGTCCGATGCCGGAAGAAGCCCCTGATATGATGACCACGGAAAAACTCCTGAAGAATTCATCGACGGTCTTGTTCTTTGACATGGGCGCAGAGTCTCACGTGACCCCACAAAACACAACACACATGACAAGTGCTCCGATCGTCGTGACTGGGGTCCATATGGACCTCACCGACGCCCTGAAGGAAACGGTGTGCGCCAAGGCAGGGAAGCTGCTGCGCCACAACCCGCGGATCATCCGCGTGCATGTCGAACTCGTCCACACCCGCTGCAGCGACCACAGTCGCGAATTCGGGGCCCAAATCCGGCTGGAACTGCCCGGCCCGGACATCGTGGTCCGGGAGGAGTCCGACGACCTCTACAAATCCATCGATATTTTGGTCGATAAAGTCGATCGCCAGCTTCGCCGCCGCCATCGCCTAGATAAGGAAAAAAGGAATCATCCGCATCCTACAGACCTAGGCGACCTGGGACGCGCGGCGTAAGGACGGTGCGGTGCCGGCCGGTTGTCAGTGAAGACGGCTAAGTCGGTGAAAGTCGAAGTCGGTATGGCCGGAAGTCGGTGAAAACAGATGGAAAGCCAGTCAGACGGAGCGAGTAACGACGGTCAGTCAGGTAACAGACAACAAAAGCCAAGCTAGCACAGTCAGATTAAGGTACAGGGCCCCGGCCGCCGCAAGGTGACCGGGGCCCTCCTGTTTGGTTGGGTCACACCGCCTAAGTTTCTCGCCCTTGGCTCCCTGAGGGCTTTTATCTGCCCCATGCGCATTTATTTCATGGGCATCTGTGGCACGGCGATGGGTAACGCCGCCTTGCTGATGCGCGCCTTGGGTCATGAGGTCATGGGCTCCGACACCGGTATCTATCCGCCGATGTCCGACCACCTGCGCGGCGCTGGCGTCGACATCCTCGAAGGCTGGTCCGCCGAACGCCTCGCCCAGCTCAAGCCTGACCTAGTCGTCGTGGGCAACGTCGCCTCCCGCGGTCACCCTGAAGTGGAGTGGCTCCTCGAGGCCCGCATCCAACCTTACGTCTCTCTCCCGGAACTTCTCCGTACCCGCTTGCTGAACGAACGCCGTAACGTCGTCGTGGCCGGCACCCATGGCAAGACCACGACGACCTGTATGGCCGCGGTCTTGCTCAAGGCCAACGGTACTGAGCCGGGCTGGCTTGTCGGCGGCGTCCCGCGCGACCTCCCGGATTCTTCTCATCCCGGCAAGAAGGGCGGACCCTTTGTCATCGAGGGCGACGAATACGACACGGCTTTCTTCGATAAGCGCAGCAAGTTCATCCAGTACCTCCCGCACGTGCTTGCGATCAATAACTGCGAGTTCGATCATGCCGATATCTTCCGTGACCTCGACGACGTGCTCCGCACGTTCGCGCATGTCATTCGTATTGTTCCGCGCGACGGCGTAATCGTCGCGAATGGTGATGACGCTAATGTCCTCGGGCTGGTGAAAAACGTCACCTGGGCGCCGGTCGTGCGCGTGGGCACCGCTTCCTCTAACGACGCGGTCATCGCCGACTTCCATGAATCCGCGGCCGGATCATCCTTCACGCTGCTCTGGAAGGGTAAGGAGTGGGGCAGGGTGAAGTGGGCCCTGCCGGGTCTCTTCAACGCTCGCAACGCGGCGATGGCCGCGGTCTCCGCTGGTCTCCTGCTCGATGCCAAGGATCCGACGAAGCTGAGTCTCGACGCGTTGGATAAGTTCCAGGGCGTCCAGCGTCGCCAACAGGTGCTCGTCGACCGCCCCGACCTGACGGTCATCGAAGATTTCGGCCATCACCCAACCGCGCTCGACCTGACGCTCGAATCCCTTCGAGCCCGCTACCCGAAGCATCGCCTCGTTGCTTGCTTCGAGCCGCGGAGCAATACTGCCGCCCGTAAGGTGATGCAGGATGCTTTCCGTGAGGCGCTCAAGAAGGCTGACGAGGTCTTCTTGGCTCCCCCTCATCGCGCCGACAAGCTCGGCGAAGAACGTTTCGACAGCGAAGGTGTGGCCGCCGCGATCACTGCTGCCGGCAAGAAGGGCTTCGCCCCGGTTTCTAACGACGCGTTACTCGCTGAGCTTACTGCGCTCGTGAGGTCGGATAAGTCGCCGCGTTGCGTGGTCTTCTTCTCGAACGGTGCCTTTGGCGGCATCATCAAGAAGTTCGCTCAGTCGGCGTGACTTAACCGATTAAGCCGAGTGCTTGTTTGGCGGCCGCCGAGTCTTTGGCAATCTGTGCCTGTAAGGCGCCGAGGTCGGGAAATTTCTGCTCGGCGCGGAGTCGACGCACCCAACGCACGCGCACAGCGTCACCGGTGGTTGGCGCTAGGCCGCGCAGCACATGCGCTTCGAGTAGAGGGGCGACGAGTCCACTTTCGACGGTCGGCCGCTGGCCGTAGTTGGCGACGGCGGGCATCGCTTCGCCCTTGAAGATGACTTCGACGGCGTAGACGCCGAAGGCCGGCTTGAGTTCCGGCTCCCAGGCGATGTTTACCGTCGGGAAGCCGATGGTGCGGCCAAGGCGGCGTCCTCCGATGATGATGCCTTCGGCTTCGTATGGCCTTAGCAGCATCGCGTTGGCGAGGGCTAGGTCGCCCGAGGCCAAGCACTGCCGGATCCGCGAACTACTGACGGTCTCGTCGCCGAGACTGATTGCCGCGACGAGCCGAACTCCGAGGCCTTCGGCGTCGCCATGCGCGATGAGCGTCTCGCCATTGCCGGCGCGTCCGCGTCCATATTGGAAATTGGAACCGACGTGGAGCGACTTCAGGTGAGGGAAGGTCTTCTTCAGCCACTTCGGGAAATCCGCCGCCTCGATACCGGCGTGATTGCGATCAAATTTCTCGTGATGGATCAACTGGGCGCCGGCTTCGGTCAGGCGGTCGTCCTTCTGGTCACGGGTGAAGATCAGTGGGACTGACGACTCCGGTCGCAGGACTTTGCTCGGGTGCGGGTCATAGGTGAGCACGCCGACGATGCCTCCGTCCGCGCGGGCGGCCTCACGGGCGGAATGCAAGACGGCGCGATGACCGAGGTGCACGCCGTCGAAGGCGCCGATGGCGAGATGGAGGGGTAGACTCATGCGGCGGGCGCGGCTTCGCTCACGGGCACGAGCGCCGCGACGAGCTGGTCGTCGCTCATCGCGCCGAGCCGGGGCAGCGTGTGGCCACGTGCAAGGTCGAGCTGGCCGGAGCGGGTGCGGCGGAGCATCGAGAGGTGGGCGCCGGGCCCGAGCTTGCGGCCGAGGTCAAGCGCCAGCGTGCGCACATAGGTGCCTTTGGTGCAGCGGACGCGGAAGTTGATCTTGGGGCTCTGCCACGCGAGCAGTTCGAATTCGGAAATATTGATGGCGCGGGGTTCGCGGACGACTTCGATGCCCTTGCGGGCGAGGTCATAGAGCTTCTGTCCACCAATCTTCTTGGCCGAATGCATCGGCGGAATCTGGAACTGGTCGCCCAGCATGGAGGCTAGGGCTGCGCGCACCTGGGCTTCGGAAATTTCCAGGACGGGGTTGGTCTCCAGCGTCTCGCCTTCGGCGTCTTGGGTATCCGTGACGATTCCGAGCGTGGCTTCGCCGAGGTATTCCTTGTCCTGGGCCATCAGCTGGTCTGAAGCCTTGGTGGCCTTGCCGACGAGTACGATGAGCAGGCCAGTGGCCATCGGGTCGAGCGTGCCGGCGTGGCCGACGCGACGCGTGCGGTAGAGTCGACGAACGCTATCCACGACGTCGTGCGAGGTGATGCCTTGCGGCTTGTCGACGAGCAACACGCCCGCGGGTTCGGCGAAGGACTCGCTCATTTCGCCGAGTATTCGCGGTAGTGGGCGATGACGATACCGAGGATCTTCTCGCGGTCTTGCGGGAGACGGCAGCCCTGCATATTGAAGCCGGCCGCGAGCATATGGCCGCCGCCGTTAAGCTTCCCCGCGCAGAGGTCTAGGCGGAGCTTCGGGTCGCGTCCGCGTAGGCTGCCGCGGATGCCGTCGGCACCCTCTTCCATGAGTACGGCGATTTCGACGCCCTCCACGGAGCGGGGGAATTCGACGAGTCCTTCCTTGTCTTCTTTGGAGGTACCGGTCGCGGCGTAGTCCGCTTGGGTGAGCTCCCCAGAGCAGATTTTACCCTCTTCGTGGAAGAGGATGGTGTTGAGGAAGCGCTTCGTGAGCTCGAGCTTGCCGCGGCTTTCCTGTTCGAAGACGCGGTAGTTAGCCTCGGCGGGGTCGGCACCGCGGCGGACGAGTTCGGCGATGATCGCGAAGACATCGGCGGTGGTGCTGCGGTAGCAGAAACGGCCGGTATCGGTCAGGATACCGAGGTGCAAGGCCTTGGCGGTCACCGTGTCGACGGCCAGGCCTTGCGCGAGGGCGCCGGCAGCGAGGATATGGCAGGTGGCGGCGGCCTCGCGGACGACGATGTTGGTCTGTGCGTAATCGGGATTCGAGGCGTGGTGGTCGATATTGGCCAGGATGCCGGCCGGGAACTTGGCGAGCAGTTCCGTCCCTACGCGGGACGCATCGGCACAGTCGACCGTGACAGCGACGCGGTCGGTCGCGTCATAATCGGCGGCTTTAACGAACTTCACCCCTTCGGCGTAGGGGACGAGATTCGGGGGGATGCGGTCGCGGTTCACGCAGATCGCGTCGACGCCTTCGGCCATGAGCATTCGGCAGAGAGCGGTCTGCGAGCCGATGCAGTCCCCATCAGGGCGCATATGGCCTAATACGGCTACTTTCTGGCCTTTGAGACCCTTGACGAGGTCTCGGAGGGCCTCGCCCGCCGCTTGCATGCTGATACCCATGGTTTTGCGGATTAAGAAACAGGCGGGGCCCGTTGCTGGCAAAGGCAAAAGGCAGGGTTATTACCAACATCGGGGGAACGCTTGAACCTACCCGTAGTTCGGGCATAGTACCTGCTACCAACCCCATACGGGCGTTTCGCCCAAACCCACTTTCCATGGATAAGGACAAAAACAACAATTTCACTCCCCGCGCCCGCAAGGTCGTGGAGCTGGCCCGGGCGGAAGCCCGCCGGTTCAACCACAACTACGTCGGCACGGAGCACATACTGCTCGGGCTTATCAAGCTCGGCGAGGGCGTCGCGGTCAACGTGCTCGGCCGCATGGGCCTCGATCTCAAGACGGTGCGTGGCGCCGTCGAGAAGCAGGTCGGCCCTGGTCCCGAAGAAGCGAAGGCTCCCGACACGATTCCCCTCACGCCGCGCGTGCAGAAGGTCATGGCTCACGCCGTCACCGAAGCCCGTGCCCTCGGCCACGCTTACGTTGGCACAGAGCACATCCTCCTCGGCCTGCTGAAGGAAGGGGAGGGCGTCGCCGCCCGCGTCCTGCAGCAGCTCGACGTCGACCTGGAGCGTTGCCGTAAGGAAATCCTCGCGGACATCGATCCTTCCGCCGCCGATGAATCCGAGAAGAAGGACGGCGAGTCGCCTCCGCCTTCCGAAGAATCCTCCGACGACACCCCTCCGCCTTCGCGCCGTGCTTCTGGTGAAGAAGGTGCCCGCCCTGGCCGTGGCGAACGTCTTTCGTTGCTGAAGACGTTCGGTCGCGATCTCACCGAGCTCGCCAAGGCCGGTGAACTCGACCCTGTCATCGGCCGCAAGGAAGAGATCCGTCGCGTAGTGCAGATTCTCTGCCGCCGAACGAAGAATAACCCTGTCCTCATCGGCGAAGCCGGCGTGGGTAAGACCGCCATTGTCGAAGGCCTCGCTCAGGAAATCGCTTCAGGTATTGTTCCGGAGATTCTTCTCGACCGTAAGGTCATCACCCTCGACCTCGCCCTGATGGTCGCCGGCACGAAGTACCGCGGCCAGTTCGAAGAGCGCATTAAGGGTATCATGGACGAGATCAAGCGCGCCAAGAATATCATCCTGTTCATCGACGAGATGCACACGATTGTCGGCGCCGGCGCCGCCGAAGGCGCCATGGACGCGTCCAACATCCTCAAGCCCGCCCTTTCCCGCGGCGAGATCCAGTGCGTCGGTGCTACCACGCTCTCCGAATACCGTAAGCACATCGAGAAGGACGCCGCTCTCGAGCGCCGCTTCCAGTCCGTTAAGGTCGACGACCCGACGCCGGAGGACGCTGTGCTCATCTTGCGCGGTATCCGCTCGAAGTACGAAGAGCACCACAAGTGCGAATACACCGACGCCGCCATCGAGGCCGCCGTCCGCCTCTCGCACCGCTACATCACCGCCCGCCACCTCCCAGACAAGGCCATCGACGTCATGGACGAGGCTGGCGCCCGCGCTCGCATCCGTTCCCTGAATATCCCGGCGGATATTGATACGGTGCAGACCGAGATCGACCTAGTTGTGCAGCAAAAAGAAGACGCTTCCCGTAACCAGAAGTTCGAAGAGGCTGCCAATCTCCGCGACACGGAGAAGAAGCTTCGCGCCAAGCGCGAGAAGATGCTCGAGGAGTGGCGCAAGAAGCGCGACGAGAAGCGCATCGTCGTCGGCGAAGACGAGATGCTCCACATCGTGGCCGACTGGACTGGCGTGCCCCTCAACCGCCTCGAGAAGAAGGAGACCAAGAAGCTTCTCGAACTGGAGAAGGACCTGCAGACGGCCGTCATTGGCCAGGAACGCGCCTGTGAGGTCGTTGCCCGTGCTCTTCGTCGCTCGCGCGCCGACCTTAAGGATCCGCGCCGCCCAATCGGCTCTTTCCTCTTCCTCGGTCCTACTGGCGTCGGCAAGACGCTCCTGGCTCGCTCCCTGGCCGAACGCATGTTCGGCGAGAAGGAAGCCGTTATCCAGATCGACATGTCCGAGTACATGGAGAAGTTCACGGTCTCCCGCCTCATCGGTTCGCCTCCCGGCTACGTCGGCCATGACGAAGGCGGCCAGCTGACCGAAGCGGTCCGCCGCAAGCCTTACTCTGTCGTGCTCTTTGACGAAATCGAAAAGGCCCACCCGGATGTCATTCAGCTTCTTCTGCAGGCCCTCGAAGACGGCCGCTTAACCGACTCGCTCGGCCGTGTCGTCGACTTCCGTAACACGATTATCATCCTGACCTCTAACGTCGGGGCCGACGTGCTGCAGCGTAATAACTCGGTCGGCTTCGACGTCGGCGTGGATTCCACCCGCGACTACGAGAAGCTCAAGGAGCGCATCATGGATGAGACCAAGCGCGCCTTTAAGCCGGAGTTCCTCAATCGCCTCACCGATATCGTCATCTTCCAGCAGCTCGCGAAGCCGCACATGACCAAGATCGTCGACATCGAAGTCGACAAGGTGGCCAAGCGCCTCCTCGACCTCGGCGTGAAGCTCGTCGTCAACGAAGCTGCCCGCGGCTACTTGGTCGAAAACGGTTGGGACGAGAAATACGGTGCCCGCCCGCTCCGCCGTGCGGTGGAACGTCTCCTCGAAGACCCGCTGGCCGAATCCATCCTGCGCGACGACTACAATAAGGAAGAGCCGGTCATCGTCTCCGTCGGTGAGAAGGGCCTCGTCTTCACGCAGAAGAAGAGCGGCGCCGATGCCGGCGCGTAAGCGATGAATCGTCTGGTCACCGCAGGTCTCCTCGGTGCGATCGCCATCGCGCTGGGAGCCTTCGGTGCTCATGCCCTGAAGGACCGCCTCGCGCTCATTCCGGAAGCCGTGGGCTGGTGGCAGACAGCTACGTTCTATCTGCTGACCCACGCGGTCGCCATCGGCGCGATCGCGTGCCGTTCCCCCTGGCCGGCCCGCCTTTGGGCTGCTGGCTCCGTGATTTTTGCAGGAACACTTTATGTGATGGCCCTGGGCGGGCCACGCTGGTTCGGTGCCATTACGCCGATTGGCGGCTCGCTGCTGATCGCTGGGTGGCTGGTGTTAGCTTGGACTTCTCGCAGAGAATCCTGACTTGCCGAAGCCGCTTCAGCCTCCGACCGTGAGGCATGGCGGAGCCTTTCACTTATCATGACGACGGCGGCGAGGACCTCGAGCCTGCCGCCCGCGAGGTGGCCTGCCGTTATTTCCTCGATGCGGGTCCGCAGCACACGGAGTTCGTGACGCAGTTCCTCGGGCCCAGCGAGTGCGGTAAGTTTGACGTGCTCTGGGAAGAGTCGGACTGGACCGAAGACGTGACCGTCGCCGTCGCTTGGATGCCCCGGGGTAAACTGCAGGGCTTCGAACTTTGGCAGGCGCTTTCCTTGGCTTTCTGGAACGTGAAGAAAGAGGGCGAGTATTGGGAAAATGCCGACTGCATTGAAATCATTGACCGGCCTGACACCTTGGTCGATGCGGACGCCTTTCGGGCTGTTTTGACGGCTGTTTGGGCCAAGGACGCTGACGACGAATAGTCGGCGTCCGCTTGCCACCGGGTCGGCCGAGGCTAAGCTGTCCTCATGCGACTCCTCGCCCTAGCTCTAACGATCCTCATGACTTCCTTACACGCCGAAGATAGCGCCCCCGGGTTGCTCGGTGTCCCAGTGAAGGACATCGACGGCAAGGCGACCACGCTCGGAGCCGTCAAAGGCGGCAAGGCTTGGCTTGTGGTTAATGTCGCCAGCCAGTGCGGCTATACTCGCCAGTACGCCGGCCTCCAGTCGCTCTATGATAACTTTAAGGCCAAGGGCCTCGTCGTCGCCGGTTTCCCGTGCAATGACTTTGGTGGCCAGGAACCTGCTTCGGAAAAAGAGATCAAGAAGTTCTGTAAGACGAACTTCAAGGTGACCTTCCCCATGTATGGCAAGGTGGCCATCAAGGGCAACGACGCGCACCCGCTATTCGAGAAACTCACCGGCAAGGACGCGGGTCACCCGGGCCCCGTGGGTTGGAATTTTAATAAGTTCCTCATCGGCGCGGACGGCAAGCTGATTGCCCGCTTTGGTTCTGACGTCGAGCCCGACTCCGAAGAGCTTGAGAAGGCCATCGCTAAGGCGTTGAAGTAACCGCGCTTTGACTTTCGGTCGGGTTGGTCTAGCAAGGGGAATCCCCATGTTGCGCCTCATCGCCGGTCTCATTCTCGGTCTGACGACCCTTTGCGCAGCCGATTCCTATGACGTCTGCGTCTACGGCGTCAACGCGAGCGGCGTGATGGCCGCCTGCGCCGCGGCGAAGGAAGGGTCCACGGTTATCGTCATCGAGCCGAGCCGATGGCTGGGCGGCATGACCGGCGGAGGTCTGATGCACATCGATTGGGGCAGGGAGGAAGCGGTCAGCGGCTCGACCCGGCCTATCCTGAAGAAGGACTACAATGATGCGCAGTATCGCGCGGTCTTCGCCGAGATGCTCAAGTCCGCCGGCGTCACGGTGCTATTTGAGCATCGCGTCAGTGCCGTCGAGAATTCCGCGGGCGTCATCCGTTCGATCACCTTGGATCTGGCGCCGTTCGATGAAGCCGGCTGCCCGCCGGCCAAGCCGACGAAAGCCGGCGCCCGCACCGTCGCAGCGAAGGTCTTCATCGATTGCTCTTACGAGGGTGACCTCATGGCTCGCTCCGGCGTCGCTTATACATTCGGCCGCGAGGCGAAGTCGACTTACGATGAGAGCTTGGCCGGAGCACAGCCGCCGATGTCGGTCTACGCGATCGATCCCTATGTGAAGGCCGGCGACCCGCAGAGCGGCCTGCTGCCGGGCCTGCAGTCGACGCCCGTGGCTCCGGTCGGCGAAGCGGATAAGCTTACCATGGGCTATGGCTTCCGCTGGCGCTTCGTCTTCAAGGGCGAGAGCCTGCCGATCGAGCCGCCGGCCAACTACGACCCGAAGCAGTTTGAACTCTATCGCCGGGCCTTCCAGCAGGGCGTGGATATACTTTCTGGTCGCGTGTTGCGCGGTACGGTCGACGGCTGGGAGAAGAGCGGTGGCCGCGTCTATTCCGGCGGCGCCGGCAATCTCGCCCGTGCGTTATTCGCCCCGACAAACTATGGCCACAATGCCGGCTACCCAGACGGCGATTACGCCACCCGCGCACGGATCTGGAAGGAACAGCAGGACTTTGTCCGTGGCATGACCCACTTCTTGCGGACCGACCCGTCGGTCCCGGCGAAGCAGAAGGAAATCGCCCTCAGCGCTGGCCTCGAGAAGGGCGCGTTCGATGACACCAAAGGATATCCGCACCAGCTTTATGTCCGCGAGGCCCGTCGCATGATTTCGGATTACGTTATCACCCAGAAGGACATGGAAGGGCGCACCAATCCTGCCGACTCGGTCGGCCTCGCCTCGTATGGCGTCGACGAATGGCCTTACGCCACCGTCGTGCTGGACGGCAAGGTCGCGCTCATGGGCGGATATTATTCCATGCTTTACCTCGAGCAGGAGCACCGCGGCATCTATCGAATTCCTTATCGTGCCATCGTCCCGAAGAAGAATCAGTGCACCAATCTCATCGTGCCTGTCTGCGTTTCCTCCAGCCACATCACCATGACTTCCATCCGTATGGAGCCCGTCTGGATGATCCTCGGCGAATCGGCCGGCGTCGCGGCATCGATGGCCGTGAAGTCGGGCGGTGCCGTCCAAGACGTGCCTTACGCCGAACTTTATCCTAAGCTTCGGGCGCTCGCCCAGAAGGTCGACATCCCGAAGAAAAAAGAGACTAAGCCGAAGTAGGCCCGGCGATCCTGAGCTCCGCGACGACCTTTCCGCCGACCAGATGTTCGGTGATGATGCGGTCGAGGTTCTCCGGCGTGCACTGGCCGTACCACACGCCTTCGGGGTAGACCACAGCGACGGGCCCGGCGACGCAGACGCGGAGGCAGTCGGCCTTCGTGCGCTGGATGCCGCCTTTCTCCGAGAGCCCCAGCTGCTTCAGTCGGATCTTTAGGTGCTGCCAGGATTTCGCCGCGAGTTCGCCGCCGCAACAGGACTGCTCGGTCGACTTCACACAGAGGAAGATATGCCGGCGGGTGGCGTCCAATCCCAACGCCTCGGCTGCGCGGGTGGCTTGCGGGTTCATTCGAACCGCGGGATTAGGCCGTCCTGCTCGAGCTTCAGGAACAGTTCACGGCTGAACCAGGCGTCGTTGGCGGCGTATTGGATCTGACGGTCGTCGAGCGGCTTCGCCCAGTTGGAAGTCTGCACCTTCTTCGACTTCTTCATCTGTAGTTGCAGGAAGTGGGCGGCGAGGGCTTGGAGGCCCGTATTCACCAGGCCCGTCTTCTTCGTGTGGTCCGCGATGTCGATGAAGGCACGGTCATCGAACGGCGCCCGAGCACGGAGGTTCTTGACGTCATCGCGCACGGCGACGCCGACCTTGGCCTGGCGTTCATTGCAGAGGACTGGGAAGGCGAGGGGGATACCGCCGCAGTGATCAAGGCGGAAGACGAAGATATGGTGCTCGCCGGCCAGCTGCAGAATCGAGGGAAGGTTGTATTCGCCGCGGGTGTGGGAGGGCTTGGTTTCGGTGTCGAAGCCTAGGACTCGGTCGCGAGCGAGAGAAGCGATCGCCTTGGCGGCGTCTTTTTCGGATTCGATGAGCTCGATTGGTCCGTTCCACTCGCCGACGGGCAGGGACTCGATGAAATCCTTTTCGATGCGGATGCCGCCCTGACCCCGTCCGCCTTGGGTGTTGGCTTGGGCTTCGGCGCCCGGTTCGGCGGGTTCTGGCTGGTTTTCGGACTCTTCCACGAGGGGAAGGCAAAGCACCCGTCGCCCATTGGCAACCAGAGACTCGGAACGGTGGGAAAAAAGCGTTGACCGTGCCCGCACCGTCACCTTTGTTTACCTTCCCATTTAACGGGGCCTTAGCTCAGCTGGTAGAGCGCTTGCATGGCATGCAAGAGGTCGTCGGTTCAAGCCCGATAGGCTCCACCATTCAAAACCGGCCGTCTTCCTTTGGGAAGGCGGCCGGTCTCTTTGGTGCGCTGGGGCTGACCCTTAGCGGATGACCAAGGTAAGGAGCGAGCGGCAGTCAGTCTGCAGGCGTGCTTCTACGGCGACGTTCTCGCGGGTGACCTTGCTGATTGATTCGGCTCCGTTCTCGAGGGCTTTCTTCAGCACGAGGAGCTCGGATTTGGAGGCCTTGGCTTCTGGCTTCTCCGCTAGGTCGCCGGCGAGCAGGGAGTATTTCTCCAAGATTTTCTTGATGGCTTCGCGGTCGCTGGTCGTCCGGCGGAGCATCATCCAGATGGGCTTACCCTTGGTGCCCCCTTCAGCCAGCATGCGTAGGTAGCCGACTGTATTGAAGGGGCGGGCATCGGCGGCGAAGTCTGCCCGGGCGTTAGCTTCGGCGGCTACGTTGTCTCCGGAGCGGGCCTTGACCTTGGCGGCGGCTGCCTTGGCCTTAGGGCTCACCGCCTTGGTCGACTTCTCCTTTTCTTTTGGATCTTCGGCAATCGGCTCCGCCTTGGCGACTGGCTCGTTCTTGCCGGTGACTTTACTCGCCCGCTTCAGGTCTTCGTAGCCGACCCAGAACTGCGTTTCTTCCAGCTGAAACTCGCTACAGACCGCGTCGATGCGGTTTTGTCCAAGATTGATGCCCTTAAGCCCGTCCTGCAGGGCGATGGTAAGGCTGGCGAGGAACGACTTGGTGTCGGTAAGGACGGCCTCTTGGGCGAAGGGGTCCGCTTCGGCTTCTTTCTTCGTCATCTTTTTCTCGGCTTTCGCCTCGGCCTGCAGCTGTTCGCGTTCAGCCCAGACCTTTGGATTGTTCTTCTTGATCCAGTCGAGGTCGAGGTCCTCCCACTTGTAGTTCAGCACCGCGTCGGTATCCAAGCGCTTCACCATGATATTGGTTTCGTCCTGGGTAATATACTCGAAGGCGATGATGGTGGCATTGCCGGTGCGGCGCAGCTGCACCGTCTCGGCGAAGGCAGGGAGGACGATGAAGGTGAGGGCGGCGGCGAGAAGACGACGGACGGGTTGCACGGAGCTAAGCATGGTGGAAGGGGGTGGGTCGGCAAATCAAGAACACCGCCACGGGGCGAGGGTCGCAGTGTTTGCCAAGTAAAAGACCGCCAGGGACGGCGGTCTTTCGGGGGGGGCATGGAGGGCTTACTTGCCCTTGGCTTCGAACTTTGGGAGCAGGTAGTTGGCGCAGGAGTCGAGGGAGGCCAGCTGGACGTAGTCGGCTTCCGGAACCTCGATGCCGTGCTTCTTACGGAGTTCCATCACGATATCCAAGAAATCCATGGAATCCAGCGAGAGCTGGTCGCGAAGTCGGACCTCCGGTTTAACGGCAGTCAGGTCTTCGTCCGGCGCAATGTCGGCGATGATATCGAGAACCACCTGCTTGATGTCGTCCTTAGTCATGTTTTCAGGGTTTGTTTCAAACGCCCAAACCCCGTCAGGCAACCCCATATTTCTTGACGATGAGGGCGGAATTGATGCCCAGCATGCCGAAAGAGTTGTTCAGGATGGCATCTACCCGGGCAACCTTAAGAGGGTGATTGATCACTAGGCCGGGCATTGCGCACTCGGGGTCCAATTCCTCAATATTAATGGTCGGGTGGACCCAATTATCATCAAAAGAGGGCAGATTGCCCGCTAATTCAAGGGCACCGGCCGCCCCCATGCAGTGCCCGATGAAGCTCTTGGTATTGTTGATATGAGTATCCGGGCAGTCGGTGAAGACGTTGCGGAGGGCGGTGCACTCCTGGATGTCGCCCAAGGCCGTCGCGGTGGCATGGGTGGAGACGATATGGATATCCTGCGGCTTCATGCCGGCACGCTTGAGGGCCATGTGGACGCACTCGGTCTGGCGCTCCGGGTTGGGCAGGACGGCGTCGGTGGCGTCGGAATTGATGCACCAGCCGGCGATCTCGGCGATGATCCGGGCGCCGCGAGCGAGGGCATCGTCGAGACGTTCGAGGACGTAGATGGCACCGCCTTCCGAGATGACGATACCGTTGCGGTTCTTGTCGAAGGGTCGGGAGGCCTTGGTCGGATCCTCGTGGGCGCCAAGCGCCCCTTGGTTCTTGAAGCCGGCGAAGATGCCGAAGGTGTGGATGGACTCGGAGACGCCGCCGGCAAAGGCGATGTCGACCTCGCCGAGCTGCAGCATCTGGGCTGCCTGGATGAGGCCAGCATTACCTGCGGCGCACGCCGCCCCGATGGTGTAGTGCGGTCCGGTGATGCCCATATTCATCGTGACCTCGCCGGCTGGGTTGTTCGCCACGGTGCGGGGGTTGTGGTGGTGCGTCCAGTACTTGGTGTCGTTGCCGAACTGGGAGATGTTGTGGATCTCATTCTCGGTCTCGACATTACCGTGCTCGGTGATGCCAAGGTAGACGCCGACGCGGGATTTATCGACCTTGTCCCAGTCGAGGCCGGAATCGCCGAGCGCTTCACGGGAGCAGAAGATGGAAATGGAGCCGACGCGGGTGCCGTTGCGGAGTTCCTTCCGTTTCTGCCACTTGGTGGCGTCGAAGTCGCAAACGCCAGCGGGGTGCTTGCCCATATGGCGGACATCGATGACGGCGATGCGGGCCTTGCCGGCAAGCAGGTTGGCCCGGAACTCGGCCAGCGAGTTTCCGTTGGGGGCGGTGAGGCCTAGGCCGGTGATGACGATGCGGGGCTTGGAGGACATCTGACGTCCCGTCATCAAGCGTCCGTCGGCCATGAAGTCAAACCCCGCTCCCCGCTTGCCCTTGCCAATTCGCCCCCTTGCCATTCTCTGAAGGGCAGATGTCCCAGCCGATTAAGTGTTCGCTCTGCGAGGAGGCCGCCACGGTCCACCTCTCCCAGGTCGTCCATGGCAACGTCACGAAGGTGCATCTCTGCGAGGCTTGCGCCCAGAAGGGTGGGGCCACCGACCCGGCTGTCTTTCAGCTAGCCGACGCCCTGACTTCGGCTTCCCCCGCCCCGACCCTCACCTGTCCGAAGTGCGGGTTCACGGACATCGACTTCCGTAAGCGCGGCCGTCTCGGTTGCCCTTCCTGCTGGGAGACGTTCGGGGACGTCCTGAACGGACTCCTGCTCAAGGTGCAACATGAGGCCGCGCATGTCGGCCGAGTGCCCGCCGGCACCTTGCCTTCCGGCCAGCTTCGCCGCCGCCTTGATGATGCCCGCCGCGAGATGGAGAAGGCTATCGCTGGTGAGGATTACGAAGCCGCTGCGCGCCTGCGCGATGAGATTGTCGGACTCGAAAAACAACTCACGACCCTCTGACCATGTCCTCCGTCGAAGACATCCTTGCCGCTGAAAACGAACTGACGCACCTCTTGGGTGCGCAGCAAGCGGTCGTGCTGAGTACGCGCATCCGCCTCGCCCGCAATCTGGATGGCTCGCCTTTCCCTGGTTGGGCCAAGGTGCCGCAGCGCAAGGAGATCGCCGATCGCTGCGTTGAAGCGCTCGAGGCTTTGCCTAAGTTCCGTCGCGGACACGTCCTGCGGATGGGTGAACTCGGCGATCGTGACCGTTCGGTGCTCGTCGAGCGCCACCTCGTCTCGAAGGAACTCGCTTCCGGCAAGAGCGGCGCCGCCGTGATCAGTCGTGACCAGACCTGCTCGGTGATGGTCAATGAAGAGGATCATCTGCGCATCCAAGTCGTGAAGGCTGGCTGGCACCTTCGCGGCACCTGGCATATCGCCGAACAACTCGATGACGCCCTCGGCGGCTCCTTGAAACTAGCCTTCTCGGATCGCCTCGGCTATCTCACGGCTTGCCCTACCAACGTCGGCACCGGTCTGCGCGCCTCCGCGATGGTACACCTGCCTGGCCTCTGCTTGGCGGGACATATGGACAAGGTCTCGCGCGCGCTGAACCAAGACGGCCTCGCCGTCCGCGGTTGGCTCGGCGAAGGCACCGAGGCGGCGGGCAACGTCTTCCAGATCTCCAATCAGCAGACGCTCGGTCTCTCCGAGGAGGCGATCCTCAAGCACCTCGGTGGCTGGATTAAGACCGTGGTTGAACAGGAGTGGAACGCCCGTCGCAAGCTTGCGCAGGAAGAAGGCGAGAAGTTCGTCGACCGCCTCGCCCGCTCGCTCGGACTTCTTCGTTCGGCCCGCCTACTCACGAGTTCCGAGGCGATGAACATGCTTTCCCACCTCCGCCTGGCCTGCGACATGGGTTGCTTGCCGGAAGAACGCCGCCACCTCGTCGACCGTCTGATGATTGAAGGCCAGCCCGCCCACGTGCAGGCGCGCGCCGGCCAGGAGCTTGATAGCGACGGTCGTGATCGCCGCCGCGCCGCCGTGGTCCGCGAAGCGCTGAAGGATTTCCCGGAAGTCGTCCCGCCGACCGCTTAGTCGGCCTTGGGCGGGTTGGCCGCGCGATCCTTGCGGGTCATCTCATCCAGCAAGGCCTGCACGCGCGCCACGCCGCCGGTGATGTCGTCCTCGGTGAAGAGGATATCCGGCGCATGCTTCATCTGCAGGATGCCGCCGACGGTCGAGCGGAGCTCGGTGCGCACCCGCTTCAGGAACGCTCGGGCCTTCTTTCGCTGAGCGTCGTCGCCCGAGACAGCGTAACCAACGCGACACTGCCGGAGGTCGGGGGAGACGCTCGCGACGGTGATGGTGATCAGCGCTGCCTCCGTGGGCCAGTTCTGACGCAGCGCGGTGGAAACCTCGCGCTGGACCAGTTCGGCGACCCGGAGCTGACGTTGGGACATAAAACTTAGAGCGACGGACGCGTCTGCAGCATCTCGATGGCTTCGATGATGTCGCCGGGCTGGTACTCGTCGTAACCGCCGAGCTTGATGCCGCACTCGAAGCCAGCTTTGACTTCGGACGCATCATCCTTGAAGCGGCGCAGGGTCTCGACCGGTCCGTTGTGGATGATCTTGCCGCCGCGCACCACGCGCGCCTTGGCGGCGCGGCGGATGAGGCCTTCGGTGACCATGCAACCAGCGACCTTGTGTTCCTTGCCGAGAGGGAAGACGGCGCGCACTTCGGCGGCGCCGAGCTTGTTCTCGCGGACTTCGGGGTCCAGGAGTTCGGTCATGGCTTCCTTTACGAGGGTGATCAGCTCGTAGATGATGTCATGGGTGACGAGGCGGACGCCGGTACGCTTGAGCTGCGGCTGGACGCCGTTCTCGAGCTTGGTGTCGAACGCGACGATGATGGCTTTAGAGGCTTCGGCCAGGGCGACATCGCCCTGCGAGACGGGTCCGACGGAGCCGCCGACAATCTCGAGGCGAACCTTGGCCGACTTGATTTCGACGAGGCAACCTTCGAGGGCTTCGAGCGTGCCTTTGACGTCGGCCTTGAGCAGGACGCGGAGGACCTTCTCCTTGTCCTGGACGAGGGCGGCCATGAGGCGTTCGAGGTCGGACATGCCAGGGCGGGCGCCAGTGTTCGGGGCCTGCTGCACGGCTTCCGCGGCCTTGCGGGCGGCGAGCGCGGCTTCTTCGGCGATCTCGCGAGCTTCGCGGTCGTTCTTGACGGTCTTGAACTTGGTGCCGGGGGCCGGGACAGCGTCCCAGCCGAGAACGAGCGCCGGGGTGCCGGGCGTCGTGGAGGTCATGCGGTTGCCGCGCTCATCCATGAGCGCGCGCACCTTGCACCAAGTCTCGCCGCAGACGAACGAGTCGCCGGGCTTGAGCGTACCCTTCTGGACGATGACGGTTGCGGTGGGGCCGCGGCCGGTCTCCATCTGGGATTCAATGACGACGCCTTGGGCGGGGCACTTCGCGTTCGCCTTGAGGTCGAGGACTTCGGCCTGGAGGAGAATGGATTCGAGGAGCTCCGTCATGCCGGTGCCCTTGAGCGCCGACACCGGGCTGGTGATGGTCTCGCCACCCCAATCTTCGGGGGTGATATTGCGCTGCTGCATCTGCTGCTTCACGCGGTCGATGTTGGCTCCCTTGGAGTCGACTTTATTGATCGCGGCCACGATGGCGCTGGCGTGCTTCTGAGCGAACTTAAGGGCTTCCTCCGTCTGCGGCATGAAGCCGTCGTCCGCCGCCACGACGAGCACGGCGATGTCGGTGACCGAAGCTCCGCGCTCGCGCATCTTGGCGAAGGCAGCGTGGCCGGGGGTGTCGAGGAAGGTAACGGTCTTGCCCTTATACTCGGGCTTCTCGCCTTGATAGGAGACGGAGTAGGCGCCGATGTGCTGGGTGATGCCGCCGGCTTCGCCCGAGACGACGTTGGTCTTGCGGAAGAAGTCGAGCAGGGTGGTCTTGCCGTGGTCGACGTGGCCAAGCACGCAGACGACGGGCGGACGGGCACTCATGAGTGCCGGATCGTCTTCGGAAGGCTTCTCGACCTTCTTCACGGGCTGCACGCCTTCGCCGCGGTGGCGGATCTCCAGCGTGTAACCATGACGTTCGGCGACCTTGCGGGCGTCGGCTTCCTCGATGACGGAGGAGACGCTGACGACCTTATTCAGTTCCATCAGGTTACCGATGACCTGGAAGGGCTTTAGGTTGAGTGCGATCGCGAAGTCACGGACGACGATTGGCGGGCGGACGGTGATGGCACCTTTGCTGCCCGGGGCGGCCTGGTTGCCGGTGGCGGCAGGGCGATTGACGACCGGCGCGATCGGCGGACGGACGACCGGAGGTACGTTGGCTGGACGCGAGGGGACGGGCGGCGGGGTGCTGCTGATGACGACGGGGGGCAGGTCGGCCTTGGCCGGCGTCGGCGTGATTGCTGGGCGAGGAATGATGGGGGTGGCCGGCGGACGGGCGACCGGAGTCGGCGTCGGGGCAATGGTCGGACGTGGAGGCATGCTCACCGGGGGCGGCGTGCCGGCCTTGGCGGCCTGCGTGGTCGGAGCGACAGCCTTGGCCGGCTCTGGCGCCTTGGGGGCTTCGACGACGGGTTCCGGTGCGACTTCAACTTTCTTTGGGAGCTTGTCCTCCGCAAACGTCATGAAATCGTCGCGGTAGATCTTGCCGAAGTTACTCGAGGCCGCGGGCTTCTTGCCGTCGGTGAAGACGTAATCCTTGTAGTCAGGGCGGGCAGCCACGAACTGGTCGACTAGGGCGAGCAGCGCCTTGACCTCGAGCCCGAGCTCCTTGGCCACGTCGCTGAAACGCTGCGTCGCCGCGGGCTTCTTGGCTTCGGATTTCTTCTTCTCGGTCATGTGCGCGGGCGAAGGGTGTCGGGAGGGGTGGTGGCGGAAGGATTACGAACGGCGGCCCTTGGCGTAGGCGGCGAGGACGGCTTCGACCTCTTCGGTCGGGATACCGCTTTCCTTGAAGTCTTCCACGGTCGCACCTTCGAGGGCTTCGACGCTGGAGATACCGAGGCCGACGAACTTCGCGATGAGTTCAGCGGGCAGGCTCAGTTGCTCGGCGATACGGACGGCGGCGTCACCAGCCTTGGCTTCAAAGCTTTCGGCGGCGTGCGTGGCCTTCTGGATATTGAGGCCCCAGCCCATGAGTTTGGAGGTCAGGCGGGCGTTGCGGCCCTTGCTGCCGATGGCGATGCGCATGTCGTCTTCGTCCACTTCGAAGTGGATGGAGCGGGTGCGTTCGTCGATGCGGACGTTACGCGGCTTAGCAGGGCGAATGGCTTCTTCGAGCAGCTTGAGCGGCTCGGCATGGTAGCGGATGATGTCGATCTTCTCACCGCCGAGTTCCTTGACGATGTTGCGGACGCGGGCGCCACGGGCACCGACGCAGGCGCCGACGGGGTCGACCTTGGGGTCGCGGGAATCGACGGCAATCTTGGTGCGATAGCCCGGGTCGCGGGCCATGGCGGCGATGGTGACGGTCTTGTCTGCGATCTCGGCGACTTCGAGCTCGAGGAGGCGGCGGACGAACGCAGGGTTGGCGCGGGAGAGCACGAACTCGCGGCCGCGCTGCGGGTCTTCGCGGATTTCGAGGAGGAGGCAGCGGATGCGGTCGCCGGTGCGGAATTCGTCGCCGTGGCAGCGTTCCTTGTGGGTAAGGACGGCTTCGGCGGTGCCGAGTTCGATGACGACATTGCCGCGCTCGGTGCGACGGACGGTGCCGGTGACAATGTCACCGACCTTATCCTTATACTCCTGGAAGACCTGGTCCTTCTCGATCTTACGGAAGCGCTGGTTGAGTAACTGCTGGGTGGTCTTGGCGGCGATACGGCCGAGGTCGGCCACGTTGATGGGCTTGCGGACTTCCTGTCCCACCTTGACGTCTGCCTCGATGAGGGAGGCGGCGACCGGGTTGATCTCCTGGAGGGGATCCGACACGGAGTCGGTCACGCGGAGGACGACGAAGGCGTCGAGTTTACCGGACACAGGGTCGGCGTTAATCTCCACGTTCTGCCCGGCCATGACGGACTTCTCGACGGAGGACTTGATCGCCTCGACGATGAGGGCGCAGGCCTCTTCTTTTTTAATGTTCTTCTCCTTTTCGAGATATTGGAGGAAGGGTTTGATATCGACGCTCATGATGATGGGTGCGGGTTTTCGGTGAAATGATTTGGGGACAAAAAAAGCGGGTCCGGCAGGACCCACCTCGGTAAAGGTGAACTGAGGCCTACCTTGGGCCCCCCTGCGGGGATGTCAAGTGCGGTAAGCCCGCCGGAATGGAGGGTTCCGCTTGCCCCCAGGGGGCGTTCTCAGAACCTTCCCCCATGGCTGACGAAAAAGTAATCTTCACGATGACGGGGGTCACGAAGTACTTCGAAAAGAAACCCGTTTTCCGCGATATTTCCCTTTCCTACTACTATGGGGCCAAGATCGGCGTCCTTGGCCTCAATGGTTCAGGCAAGTCTACCTTGCTCAAAATTATGGCCGGTGAGGATAAGGAATTCGACGGCGCGATCAGCCAGGTGCCCGGTTACACGCTCGGCTATCTAGCCCAGGAGCCGCGACTCGACGAACACCTCACGGTGCAGGAGTGCGTGATGCAGGCCGCTGGCCCAATGAAGGCCCTGCTCGAGGAGTATGACGAGACGTTCGTGAAGGTCTCCGAGACCGACGACGCCAAGGAGCAGGAAAAGATCATGGCCCGCCAAGGCGAGATTCAGACGATCCTCGATACGCGCGGCGGCTGGGATCTCGACGCCCGTATCGAGATGGCGATGGAAGCCTTGCGTTGCCCGCCTGGCGACGCGGTGGTCTCCGCACTCTCCGGCGGCGAGAAGCGCCGCGTGGCGCTCTGCCGTCTGCTGCTGATGGAGCCGGACATTCTCCTACTCGACGAGCCGACCAATCACCTCGACGCCGATACGGTCGCTTGGCTCGAGCGTCACCTCCAAGGCTACAAGGGGACGGTCATCGCGATCACGCACGACCGTTACTTTCTTGATAACGTCGCCGGCTGGATTCTCGAACTCGACCGTGGCCGCGGTATTCCCTGGAAGGGTAACTATTCTTCGTGGCTCCAGCAGAAACAGCAGCGCCTGGAGATGGAGGAGAAGCAGTCCGCCGCCCGTTCCCGCTCGATGGAACGCGAGCGCGAGTGGGCCGCCGCTTCGCCCAAGGCTCGCGTGGCTAAGAATAAGGCCCGCCTCCGGGCCTACGAGCAGATGCTCACGCAGGACCAGAACCAGCAGGAGAAGGCGGCTGAGATCTGGATTCCGCCCGGCCCGCGCCTTGGCGGTGCGGTCATCGAGGCCCGCGGCCTTTCCAAGGGTTACGGCGACCGAATCCTGATGGACGAGGTCAATTTCACGCTCCCCGCCGGCGGTATCGTCGGCGTGGTCGGCCCCAACGGCGCCGGCAAGACGACGCTCTTTCGTATGATCACCGGCCAAGAGAAACCGGATAAGGGTACGCTCACGGTCGGCGAGTCGGTGAAGCTCGCCTATGTCGACCAGTCGCGCGACTCACTGCCCGCCGATGCGCCGCTCTGGTCCGCGATCTCCGACGGTCAGGAGATGGTCCATCTCGGAAAGATTATGGTCCCCGCCCGCGCCTACGCGGCCCGCTTCGGTTTCACTGGAGATGTGCAACAGCGCAAGGTCGGCGTCATGTCTGGCGGCGAACGCAATCGTATCCACCTAGCCCGCCTGATCAAGGCGGGTGCCAACGTGCTGCTCCTCGACGAACCGACTAATGACCTCGACGTGAACACGATTCGCGCTCTGGAGGATGCGCTCGAAGGCTTCGCCGGTTGCGCGGTGATTGTGACGCACGACCGTTGGTTCCTTGATCGCGTGGCCACGCACATCCTCGCCTTCGAGGACGATAGCACGGTGGTCTGGCACGAAGGCAACTACGGCGACTACCTTGAAGATCGCCGTAAGCGCCTTGGCCTCGATTCAGATACGCCGCGCCGTCCGAAATACCGTCGCCTTACGCGCTGAGCCGCCGCGCGGACTTTAGTCGCTGCTTCCACGCGCCGGCCGAAGCCGCGAGCGTGGTCAGCTGTAGGTCGCTCATGCGCCAGCCCCAGTTACCTTGCGGGTTACCTGGCGTATTGAAGCGGGCTTCGGCGCCCAGTCCGAGTAGGTCCTGCACTGGGATGAAGGCTGCTATGCCCGGCGAAGCCAACGCTGCTTCGGCGAGTGTGATATGTGGCGCATCCATCGCGCCGAAGACGGCCTCTACGCGCGTGCGTTCCTCGGCGGAGGCCTGCGCGTACCAGCCGACGACGGTGTCGTTGTCGTGCGTACCGGTGTAGACGACACGGTCCACCGTGATATTTTCTGGGAAGTGGGGGTTGCCTTCAGGCGATCCGCCAAAGCCGAACTGCAGTACCGACATGCCGGGTAGGCCGGAGGCTTTGCGGAGGACTTCGACGCCGGGCGAGAGTAGGCCTAGGTCTTCGGCGACGAGCGGCAGGCCGTCCAAGGCCCCGGTGAAAGCGAGGCCGGGCCCGTTGAACCACTGGCCTTCGCGAGCGTTCGGCGCGCCTGCCGGCACGCTCCAGAAATCATGGATACCCCGGAAGTGGTCGATGCGGATCGCGTCGAAGAGCTCGAGGTCGTGATGGACGCGGGCTTTCCACCAGGCGAAGCCATCGGCGGCGTGGCGTTCCCAGGCGTACAACGGATTACCCCAGAGTTGGCCGTCGGCCGCGAAGTAATCCGGCGGCACGCCGGCCACGGCGAGTGGTCGTCCGGCTGCGTCTAACTGAAAGAGTTCTGGGCGCGTCTTGGCGTCGCAGCCGTCGGCGGAGACGTAGATGGGTTCGTCGCCGAAGAAGCGGACGCCTTTACTTTGTGCGTAGTCGCGGAGAGCGCGCCACTGCTCGGCGAAAAGGAACTGCAGTACCTCAGCTTCCGCGACCAAGCCCGCGGGAACTTCATCGATAGTCCATTTGTCCGGCGCGGTGAAGCCGTTCGCTTCGCGCAAGGCGGAGAATCGGCACCAGGCATCGAGCCATCCGGCATGCTTTTCTCGGAAGCGGCCGAAGGCGGCGTTTTGCTTCAGGATTGCGGCGCCGCGGCGCGCAGCCGTCTGCAACATCGGCCGTACCTCATTCCAGAGCCGGCCGTAATCAGTACGCTGGTCGTTTCCTCGCCGGAGCGAAGCGATTTCCTCGGACGTCAGTAGCTTGCGTGCCTCGAGATCTGCAAGGTCGAGGAGGTAGGGATTGCCGGCGAAGACGGAGAGCGCCTGGTAGGGGGAGTCTCCGTAGCCGGTCGGGCCGAGCGGGCAGACCTGCCACCAGGAGAAGCCAGCCGAGGCGATAATATCCACGAAGCGTCGGGCTTCGGCGCCGAGCGAACCCACGGGACCGTCTCCGGGCAAGGCCGTTGGATGAAGCAGGACGCCGGCGCTGCGCCGTGGAAACGCCCGGCAGGCGAAAGGTTGGGCGACGGTAAAGTCGCTCTCTCGGGCGCCTCGAGCGGCGCTCATCTCAGAGGACTTTGACGAAGTGTTTCGCGCGCAGGCCATCGAGCCAGTTCTTGACGGCAATTTTCATGCCAATCTGGCGGACCTTAACTTCGATCTCAGCCATCACTTCTGGATCATTGACGGAAGCGTAACCCTTAGGACGCACATCCTCGGGCATGACAATCACATAGATAGGGCTGGCTCCCACTTCGAATTTCAAGGCCTCGGAGACTTCGCCTACCTTTAGGGTCTTGAGCTTGGAGGCGAGGGTCTCGTTGAGGTCTTCAAGGGCGCGCCACCCAGTGTCGCCTCCCTTGCTGGCGAAATCGTCGATGCTCACGCGCATGGCGACATCGGCAAAGGTGGGCTTTCCCGACAATGGCTTTCCGGGAACCTTGAATCGCTCGAGCGTGGTGGCAATCTTCGCGGGGTTGCGCAGTGCATCGGCGAAGGCGGCGGCGCGGGCTGCGGTCTCCTCGGGTTTCTCGGCGGCGCCCTGGGTGATTGTGATTTGGCGCATCTTGACCTGTTCCTTGCGGACGAAGTCGGCCTTGTTCTTCTCGTAGTACTCGAGGATTTTCCCGGGGTTCACGTCCCAGGCGGCACGCCGAATCTGGCTGAGCATGTAATCGAAGATGATGCGATCCTCGATGTACTTGCGATAGGCTAGCGGCGTGGTGCCGGCGGCCCTTAGTGAGGCTACGAAACGGTTTCGGTCGCCGCCGTAGTCGCGCCGGATGGTCTCTTCAATGTCGGCGTCGATATAGGAGGAGGGCAGTCGCGCGGCGCTGGCGCGGAACTCGGCCAGGACGAGCTGGCGTTCGGCGATGTTATTGAGGGACTCTTCCGCGACGTTTGCGATGGCCTTTTCGAACTCGGTGTCGGTCTTGGCGGCGGCGCGGAGCTGTCCGCTGATTGGCTCAATTTGGCGGCGGATGTCGGAGACGGTGATACCGTTTCCATCGGCATCGGCAGCAACACGATCGCTGTGCATCTCAGACCAGCGCTTGGCCGCAGCTTCCTCCAACGTGGGCTTCTTGAGCTGGGCGTGCGCGGAGGCGACGGATAGGACGAGTAGGCTGGTGAGCAGGAAGGATTTCATCGGTCGGTAGGAGCGGGCAGCCGTGAGAGGAAGCCTCGGATTTCCTTCAGTTTCCGCAGGGGGTCTCGCACGGTCAAGCGGGGAAACCGATTGCCGACTAGAATAGGCTCGGGCGCACGGCCTCCTGCTGCCGATAGGCAGCGGATGACGGCCCCGTCGGTCGTCACCGAAACGACACTTTTCTCTTCGGCTAGGCACCGAATCTCGGCCAAGCTCAGTAGGGCGTCCGCCTCCGGAGGGAGTTTGCCGTAGCGGTCCTTGAGCGAGGATCTGAGCTCAGTGACCTCAGCGGCGTCCAGGGCGAGAGCGATGCGACGGAAAGCCTCGATGCGCAGGCGGGTCTCTGGGATCCAGTCGGAAGGCAGCGTGGCGGTCAGCAGGGCGACCTCGCCATCGCTGCTGTTCGCCTGTTCGGTGCCGAGGGCGGCCTGCGTATGATCGATGAAGTCCAGCTGTACTTCGCAGCGGTCGATGACCGCTCCCTTGTCGCCGCGCAGCTTGGCGACGCTACGGCGAAGGAGCTGACAGTAGAGGTCGAAGCCGACGGTGGCCACGTGGCCGCTCTGCGCCGCGCCGAGGATGTTGCCGGCGCCACGGAGCTCGAGGTCGCGCATGGCGATACGGAAGCCCGCGCCGAGCTGGTTGTATTGCCGGATGGCGGAAAGGCGCCGATGGGCCGTGCCGACGAGCGCGGCGTGGCGGTGTAGGAAGAGGTAGGCGTAGGCCTGGCGGTTGAAGCGGCCGACGCGACCACGTAGCTGGTAAAGCTGAGCAAGCCCGAACCGATCCGCGCCTTCGATGATCAGGGTGTTACAGTTCGGGATATCCAGGCCGGTCTCGATGATGGTCGTGCACACGAGAACATCGTATTCCCCAGCGACGAAGGCTGACATGACCTCCTCGAGCTGACCGGCAGGCATCTGGCCGTGGCCGACGATGATGCGCGCCTTAGGCAGTAATGCGGCGAGACGTTCGGCGACGGCTTGGATCGTCTCGACGCGGTTATGCAGGTAGAACACCTGCCCGCCCCGGGCGAGCTCAGCCTTCACGGCGTCGCGCACGAGCTTCTCATCATAGCTGCGCACGATGGTGCGAATAGGCAGACGCTCGCGCGGCGGCGTCTCGATGACGCTGAGGTCGCGGGCGCCGACCAGCGCGAGGTAGAGCGTACGCGGGATTGGCGTGGCGCTCATGGCGAGGACGTCCACTTCGGTTCGCAACTGCTTGAGGCGTTCCTTGTGCCGCACGCCGAAGCGATGCTCCTCGTCGATGATGACGAGGCCGAGACGGCCAAAGCGGGTGCCGTCCGAGAGCAAGGCGTGCGTGCCGACGACGATGTCGACGGTGCCCGCCTCGGCGCGTGCCCGGACGTCGGCCTTCTGCTTGGCAGTGCGGTAGCCGCTGAGGAGCTCGACCGAGACGGGCCAACGGGCGAGGCGTTCCTTGAAACTCTCGAAGTGCTGCTGCGCCAAGACGGTCGTGGGCGCAAGGATCGCGACTTGGCGTCCGCCAAGTACGCATTTGAACGTGGCGCGGAGGGCGACCTCGGTCTTGCCGAAGCCGACGTCGCCGCTGACGAGGCGGTCCATGGGCGCGGGACGTTCCATGTCGGCCTTCACGTCGATGATTGCCCGGCTCTGGTCGGGGGTTTCGCGATGAGGGAAGGAGCGCTCAAACTCGCCCATCCATGCGTTGTCGGCGTCCTTGGGATGCGCAATGCCAGGTTGGGTCGAGCGTGTGGCCTGCATGGCTAGTAACTGAGCGGCGAGGTCCGCGGTCGCCTTCTCCGCCGCTTTACGCGACTTCTCCCAGCCACCACCACCGAGCTTCGATAGCTTCGGGTGCGCACGGCCGATGCCGATGTAGCGCGTGAGGAGGTGCGACTCCCGAACGGGCAGGTGTAGCATCGATTTCTCGGCGAACTCGAGGCCGATGAAATCTTCGGTACGACCGTTGTGCTCATGGGCCTTGATGCCGCGGAATAAGCACACGCCTTGCGTCGCGTGCACGAGCGCATCGCCGTCGGCGAGTTCGCCGAAGTCGAGTGCTCGTCCGACCGCCGCGCGGATGGCGGTGCGGCGGCGAGGCAGGATGGCGAGCGGGCGCTTGCGGCGGCCGAAGAGCTCGCGCTCGGTAAGCAGGAGTAAGCCGTCCTTGAGGAGTCCCGGCAGTTTGCCGGGGGCGATCACCACGCCGCCGCCGAAGCGACCGTGCAACACGCGCGGGGTGAAGCCACGAATCTTGGCCGCGGCGACGTCGGCGGTTAGTCGATCAACGGAGCCGTCAGTGTCGCCTGCGAACAGGCACGGGCGCCCGTCCTTGGACAATGACGCGGCGGCACGGAGTAGGGCGGGGCGCGTATCGGCGCTGTCTGAGGCCGAGCCAATGAGCAGCGATTCCGCGGGCGTTGATTCGAGGGCTAAAGCGACGTAGCCTGGCGGAGCGTCATCGGTCTCTTCGAGGATAAGTTCGTCGACCTTAGCGGAGTGAAGTTCGGCGCAAAGGACGTCTTCATGGCAGCGGTCGACCGAGACGATGAGCGCGTCTGGCGGAAGGTGGCGGAAGAATGGCGCTTCGGGGGCTGACCCGGAATCATCGCGCGGGGCGCAGATAACGAGGCCGTCGACTTCGCCTTCGCTGCGTTGGGTCGCCGGATCAAAAGGGCGGAGCGACTCGACCGTATCGCCGAAGAGGTCGATGCGCACGGGCATCTGCGCGTTCAGCGGATAGACGTCGAGGATGCCGCCACGCAGCGCATATTCTCCAGGCTGTTCGCAAAGGGCTTCGTGGGCGTAGCCGAAGTCCTCGGCGAGACGCTTCGCGAAATCGTGCAGGGCGAGTTTATCGCCCTTGCGGACGACAATCTCGGCCTTGGCGGTGGCTTCGGGCGCGGGCGAGCGACGGGTGAGCGAACCGGGCGTGCAGGCGATGAGGAGCGGACGCTTGGCATCGTGGTTGCCATGGCGTAGCAGCGAGAGGACGCCGAGGAGATCGCAGTCGGCCTCGAAGGCTGGCACGGCGGCATCGGCTTCGGTCAGCGTCCGGGCGACCGGCTGGGCGGCGTTGAGTAACGTCAGGAGTTGAGCGGTCTCTTCGGCGAAGGTCTCCGCCGCGCCGAGGTTCGAGGCGAGGAGGACGATCACGCGGCGCCCGGCGCCTTCCGAGCAGGCGCAGGCCGCCCAAGCGTGCGCGGGCACGCCGGTCAGGGCACGGCGTGGCTGGGCGGACATGACGCTATCGAGGCGGGAAGCCCCGATGCGTCAAACCCAACCCCTCACTTAAGGACTTCGCTGGCGATTTCGTCCCAGAGTTCGTCAATCTGGGAGGGCTTCTTCACGGGGCGACCGGCTTCGACGAACCAATAGCGGGCATTGCCGAGGTCGCCTTCGATCAGGTGAAGGAGGGCGTGCAGCCATGAGCCGATGGGCGTCTCGATGTCCTGAGCGATATTGTGCGCCGCAACCCAATCGCCCTTCCTAGTGAACCAGAGGGACTTCGCCTCGCGTGAAAGGCTTGCGGGAGGTTTCGGGTCGCTTGCTGCGGAGGCCTTGAGTTGGGCCGGCGTCATGGTTCAACGCGAAGGATTCAGGCGAGCCAGCGCGTCGGAGGATTCCGAGGGGAGGTCCTTGATCAGTTTGATGGCGAGCTCTTGCCCGGCTTGGACGTCTTTCAGTGCCATCAATTTCTCTAATTGGCTGAGTTTCAAGACGTCATCGGGATTATCCTCGATTTCAATGAGGACCAGGCGCCAGGCGTAGGCCTGCGGAAGATCCTTCGGCGTTTTTTCGCCGGACTCGTAACGTTCGGTGAGGATGCGGATCGACTTGCCATCGCGACGTAATGCGGCGCGGGTGTAGTAATCGACGGCGAGACGGTAGTTTTGCGGGAGTTCGGGTTGTCCGACCTCGTAGGCCTTGGCCATCTCCCGGAGGCTGTGTCGATCGCCGGCGTTGGCACCGCGCTGGAACTGCACGTAGGCCTCCTTGAGGAAGGCTTCGCGATCGGCCTGAAGTTTCTTGAAGTCGGGAGAGCCTTTCAATGGCTTGATGGCCTCCGCTTCGGCCATAGCGATGTCGCCCAGCATGCGGTAACCCATTGGCTGGCCCTTGTCGGCTGCTCGGTTCGCCCATTCCTTGGCCTTGTCTAGGTCCTTTGTGATGCCGAGGCCGCGCAAGTAGTAGAGGGACAATACGGCCATCGCCCGAGGGTGACGGTTCTCGGAGGCTTTCTGCGTCCACTTGAAGGCGACGTCGATGTCTTCACGAATTAGGAGGTCGGGCGGCGCGTACTTGGTATGACGCAGGGCGTAGATGTATTGCGCCTGCGAGTTGCCGGCTTCGGCGAGGCGGAGGAGCTCTTCCTGCTTCGCGTCTGCTTTGAGCTCGCTGATGTATCGATCGTGGAGCTCGCCCGGCAGCTGTACGATGGGGACCTCCCATTGGTTGGAGAGGTCGACGACGAGAATCGTCCCGACGAAGGCGGCGATGAAGTAAGGGCGGAGCCGGAGGAGGTTGCGGCGCATGGGAGCTGGCTTCATCCAACCCGCTGGATGGGTGAAGGCAAGGGGAGTTCGACTAGAGTCCCAGAAGAGGCACGCCGGCTATTGCCTGCTTCCGGCCTAAGGCCATGTTCGGGTGAACACCCCGCCTCTATGCGTCACCTTGCCTGCCTGCTTTGCCTCGTTACCTTCGCCGATGAAAAGGCCCCTGTGTTCGGCCATGGCGACCTTCGCTATTCGGTCGACTTGAAGTGGGCCAAGGCCGACCCGGCCGTCGCGCCGGTGGTGAATTCGCATGCGCTGGCCGAGGACAAGGCGGGCCGCCTCTACCTAGTGACGGATCATCCGAAGAACGATTTCATCGTCTTCGAGAAGGACGGTCGTTACGTCCGCTCAATCAGTGCCGGGCTTGGCGGCGGGCACGGCCTCGCAATTTTCGAAAAAGCCGGCGTGGAGTATCTCGTGCACGTCGACTCCGGCTGGCACATGGCGGCCGAAGGCTGGAATCCGTCCGCTGTCGAGGGTCGGATCACTCTGCTAACGACCGACGGTAAGGTCGTACGTAAGTTCCCGACGCCGAAGGAGCTGGGCCTGGGTGACGGGAAGTTTATGCCATGCGCGGTCGCCTGGACTCCCGCCGGAACTTTACTCATCGCCGATGGCTACGGCTCGAATTTAATCTACGAGTTCACGCTTGAGGGGAAGCTGCTTAAGAAATGGGGCGGGCCGACGAAGGACGCCGCCAATCTCAGCAACGCTCACGGCATCTCAATCGATACCTCCGATCCGCGTGGTCCGCTCGTCTGGATCCCTTCACGCAGCCAGAACCAGCTCAAGGCGTTCACCTTGGACGGTAAGTATGTCGACACCCTCGACCTGCCTGGCGCCTTCGCCGGCCAACTGTGCTTCCGCGGCGACAAGATCTACACCGCCGTCTGCTGGAGCAAGGATGCCAAGGGCAAGCGCCTCGCGCAGTCGGGCTTCCTGCTCGTGCTGGATCGGGCCACCAAGAAGGTCCTCAGCGCGCCGGGTGGTAGCGAGCCGAAATATGTCGACGGCAAACTTCAGCCGCTCAGCCAGGCGCAGCCCATCTTCAAGCACGGCCATGATCTCTTCGTCGATTCGGTCGGCGATATCTTCCTCGGCGAATGGAACGCCGACCGCCGCTACCCGTCCAAACTGACGCTGGTCAAGTAACTCAGCTGATCAGCAGCAGGCGCGGTGCGCCGGGGTGGTTCTCCGGAGCACGGTGGATGCAGGGCGGCACGGGGCTGCCGGGCCAGCGCGTCGCGATGCGCCAGAGCGCGAAGGTGCCGAAGGGGTAGGGCGTCGCACCGGGCTTGGGCGCGTAGTGCGAATCGTAGCTATGTTCGTGCAGGAATTCCGCGAAGTCCGCATCGTCCGTACCGCCGTATTCCTTGAGTAGTAACGCGCGGATCTCGGGAATCTCGACCTTGAGTAAAGCGTCCTCGTTGCGGAGGCCTTCGCTACAGGCGCCGTGGTAAGTACAGAGCCAGGTGTCGACCTCGATGGGTGCGCTGTCGACGTGGAACGAGGTGACGTCCGTCGGCACGGTCCCCGCATCCGGGTCACGCACGCAGTCGTAAACGCAGTTGAGTGACGGAGCGAGATCGTGGTCGCGGAGTAGCTTCTGATCCGCGAGCATAGCCTCCGCGGCGAGGCGGCCAGCTGGGCTGAGGTCGAGCGCACGGATGCGTTCGTCGTCGAGTGGCACGATGCCTTCGCCGGGCCCAAGCTTCGCGATGACCTCGGCGTAATCGCCGGTCAGCGACCGTTCCCAGCAGAGCGCGTTGACGCCGTCGGCGAAGCGCGTGGTCCTGAGTTCTTCGAAACTCCGGACCTGGCGGACGCGCGGCTGGCCTGCGCCGCTCACTTCAGGGCGAAGCGCTTGGCGAACTCCTTGGCGAGCGCGTCGTAAGCGACGGAGCCCGGGGAGTGGATGTCGTACTGGAAGATCGTCTGGCCGTGGCTCGGGCATTCCGACAGGCGAATCGTGCGCGGAATCATCGAACTCATCACCAGGGCAGGGAAGTGGGTCTTCACTTCTTCGACGACCTGGCGGGAGAGCTTCGTGCGCACGTCGTACATCGTCATCACGATCGCGCCGACGGTGAGCTTGTCGGTCGCGCCCGCAGCCTTGAGCTGGTCGACCACACCCAGGATCTGGCCGAGGCCTTCCATCGCGAGGTATTCGGTCTGCAGGGTGACGATGAGGTGGTCCGACGCGCCGAGCGCGTTCATCGAGAGCATGCCGAGTGCGGGCGGGCAATCGATGAGGATGGCCTTATACTTGCCGGAGGCGATGACCGGCGCGAGGGCTTCGCGCAGGCGGCCGAGGTAGTTCTCAGCCTGGGCGAGTTCGGATTCGACGGCGGCGAGGTCCACCTCGGACGGGATTAGGTCGAGCTTCTCGGTGGTGGTCGCGACGATCATGTCGGCGGCCTTGGCTTCGCCGTGCAGGACTTTATAGAGGGACTTGCCTTCCGTCTTCTCGATGCCGAGCGCGCTGGTCGCGTTGGCCTGGGCATCGAGGTCGACGATGAGGGTCGGGATGCCGAGGCGCGCGAGGCCGGCGCCGAGATTCACGGTGGTGGTCGTCTTGCCGACGCCGCCCTTTTGGTTCGCGATGGAAAAGACCTTGGCCACTTATGCGTCCTCGATGGGGCGTTCGACTTCAGTCGGGGCTTCGTAATCGATACCGGCAAGGCCGAAGCCGAAATTCTTCATGAAGTCGGTCTGGTAGCCGGCGAAGTCGGCATGCGCGTCGAAGGTCTCAGTCGTGACGTGCGGCCAGGCGTCGAAGACGGCCTTCTGGACGTCGGGCGCCATTTCCAGATCATCGATGCGGACGCGGCCGTTTTCGTCGAAGTCGAGGGCGTTACCGTTGTACATCTGCTTCTCGAAGAGGCGCTGGATCTGCTCGATGCAGCCTTCGTGCGTGCCCTTTGCTTTCATGATTTTGAAGAGCAGCGAGACGTAAAGGGGGACGACGGGGATGGCGGAACTGGCCTGCGTGACGACGGCCTTGTTGACCGAGACGAAGGCACGGCCGCGATGGAGCTTCATCAGGTCATCGATTTTGCGACCGGCGCGCTCGAGGTCTTCCTTGGCCTTGCCGATGGTGCCATCCTTGTAGATCGGCCAGGTTACCTGCGGTCCGATGTAGGAGTAGGCGACCGTCTGGCATCCTTCCTTAAGGACGCCGGCGCCGTCGAGGGCGTTCATCCAGATTTCCCAGTCTTCGCCGCCCATGACCTTGACCGTCTGCGCGATGTCGTCAGCTGACGCGGTCTCGAGGGTGACCTCGTTCACGACCTTCTTGTCGGCGTCGAGGTTCTTGGCGTGGAAGGGAACTCCGGTCGGCTTGAGGACGGACTTGTAGGTCACGCCGTCCGGGGCGGTGCGGCGAGGGGAGGCGAGGGAGTAGACGACGAGGTCGATCTTGCCGCCGGGCATCTTAGCTTTGATTGCTTCGATGACCTGCGTCTTCATTTCGGCCGAGAAAGCGTCGCCGTTGATCGAGACGGCCTTGAGGCCGGCCTTCTTCGCTTCGGCATGGAATCCAGTGGTGTTATACCAGCCGGGTGAGCCGGGCTTATCGCCTTCGCCGTTGCGTTCGAAGAACACGCCGAGCGTAGCGGCGCCGGAACCAAAGGCGGCCGAGATACGAGAAGAGAGGCCGTAGCCCGTGGAAGCGCCAATCACCAGGACCGACTTAGGGCCGCCCTGAATGGGTTTACGGGACTTCACATAAGCAATCTGCTCGCGGACCGCCGCGGCGCAGCCTTCGGGGTGAGAGGTGATGCAGATGAACCCGCGGACGCGAGGCTTCAGGACTTGCTGGGACATAGGGACACCTTTGGAGGGGTAGGGGATGAGTTCAATCTGGAATTGGGGGGCAAAGGGGGTGTCAGCGGTTGGCGGTTAGCGGTTGGCGGTTGGGAAAGCATGGAAGCGCGGGATGGGGAAGTCGCTGGGTTTGGACTTGGGGTGGGTGCTTCAGGCGGTTGGTAGGTAATCGCGGGAAGTGCGGTGGGAGAGGGTTTCTCGATGATGGGGAGTCTATGCATCCCCAAGAGAATCCCAAGGTGGTCAGTTATCGCGATCTTTCGGCATGGAAGGCCGCCAAGGCCCTCGCGGTCGAAGTCTATCGAGTCGTGAATGTCGCGGCGGTCCGGAATGACTTCGCGCTCGTCGATCAGCTGCGCCGGGCGGCGATTTCCGTGGTATCGAATATCGCCGAAGGCGCCGGCCGGGGGACGAATCAGGACGCCTTGAGATTCCTTTACATCGCAAGGGGCTCGTTGTGTGAGCTGCGCACCCAGGTGGAGGTAATGCAGGAGGCGGGCCTTTTGGACAGCCGCATCTGCGAGTCGCTTCTGGGGCGCGCCGAGGAAGCTGGCCGTCTCCTCGGAGGGCTTGTTCGTTTTCGCGCCTCCCGTCGCGATGGCGCCGCCGAGCCCGACAAGGCAAATGGGCCTTCGGCTCCGTCCTTCCGGTCTACTGACACGCGCCATAGGACATAAGTCCCCTCCGGGCTCATAACCCTTGCTTGTGGGGTCTGCTTGCGGATTGTTGCCACCTTCGCGGTCCAACCGCCAACCGCTAACCGCCAACCGCTTTCGCATCACCATGTTTAGTACGAGACTCTCTTTCGCCGACACGACTAACGCCTTGAGCAAGGCGAAGGCGAAGCGTCTCGCCGCTGGCCAGCCGCTGCTCGACCTCTCGGATTCCAATCCCGCCAACGCGGGCTTTGCGTGGTCCGCGGCTGACCTCGGTCCGCTCCTCCGTCGCGACGGCATTCAGCGCCAAGATCCGAATCCGCTTGGCCTGGCTTCGGCCCGCACGGCGATCTCCGATTACTATTCTTCGCGCGGCGCCCGTGTGCCGGTCGACCAGCTCTTCCTGACGGCGAGCACCAGCGAGGCTTACTCCTGGATTTTCAAGTTACTCTGCAATCCCGGCGACGAAGTGCTCGTGCCTGCGCCGTCGTATCCGCTGCTCGAAGTCATCGCCGCGCTCGAAGGCGTGACGCTGCGTCCATATCAGCTCGTCCAGCTCGCCGGCGAATGGGTCATCGACGCCGCGACGCTCAGCGTCAATCGCCAGACCCGCGCCGTCCTTTGCATTAATCCCTCCAACCCGACCGGCGCGTTTGTTGGCCGTCGTGATCGCGACGTATTGCGTGGCTTCGCTCTGAAGCACGGGCTCGCGATTGTGTGCGATGAAGTCTTCCTCGATTATCCGGCCGAAGGCGTCGCCTCGCCCGGCACCTGGGCGGGCGAAGCTAACGTGATGACCTTCGTTCTCAGCGGTCTCTCCAAGGTCGCGCTCGCCCCGCAGTTGAAGCTCGGCTGGATTGTCGTCGCTGGCCCGGCCTCTTCGACGCTCGAAGCCTGTCGCCGACTCGAGCACATCGCCGACGCCTTCTTGTCCGTGAACACCCCGGCCCAGCTCGCCTTGCCGGATCTACTTCGTCGCGCTGAACCGCTCCGCGCCCTCGTCCGTACCCGTGTCGCCCAAGGGGAGGCCTCGCTTCGCGCCTGGGCTGCCGCGACTTCTTCCGGTTGCACGGTTCTGCCGCGCCCGGCTGGGTGGACGGCTATCCTGACCTTGCCCCCCGGCGTCCACGAGGACCGCTTCTTGATGAACGCCCTGAGTGAAGGCGTCTGGGCTCACCCTGGTTATTTCTATGGGATGCCCGCCACCGTCCCGAGCGTCGTTTTGAGCCTTTTGACCCCGCCCGATGCCCTTTCGGCTGGCCTTCAGGGTCTCGAGCGGGCTTTGAAGCGGACTTAAGGGGTAATTACCGCTTGCCAACGGCCTCGGCACTCCTTTGCTCCGACTTTCCAAAAGGAGCCCGAACACTATGTCCCGTATCTGCAGCGTCACCGGCAAGCGCCCCGTCAAGGGCCGCCGAATCATTCACCGCGGTCAGTCCAAGAAGAGCGGCGGTATCGGCTTCCAGCTCGTGAAGCAGACCAAGCGCACGTTCAAGCCGAACGTCCAGCGCATCCGCGTCGTCCAGCCTAACGGCTCGGTGAAGCGCCAGTGGGTCTCGGTCAAGGCCATCAAGGCCGGCCTTGTCACCAAGGGCTAAGCCTCGGTCTCACGACCCCAACAAAAACCCGCCGTCCAACGGCGGGTTTTTTGTGTCCGGATTACTTGGGGCCGAACTTCTGCCAGAGCACCGTGCCCCAGATGGCCAGGGCGATGACGATGGTCAGGAAGACCGCCGCGCTGCCCATGTCCTTGGCCCGCTTAGCTAAAGGGTGACGCTCCATTGAAATATGGTCGGTATTGGCTTCGATGGCCGAGTTGATGAGCTCGACGATCAGGATTAGCTGCAGGCAAGAGAAGAGTAGGGCCTTCTCGAGGAAGCTGACCGGGACGAACCAAGCGATAATCGAAAGCGGTACCACCACCATGAGCTCCTGTTTGAAAGCTTCCTCGTGCTTGGCCGCCGCCCGCAGGCCATCCCAGGTGTAGCGCAGGGCGTTGAAGAGGCGGGCAGGCCCGCCTTTGGACTTCATGGATTGGCCGTAAGGCTTAGGATTGGACATCTGTGGGCACCTTACCCCCCTGTTTTCTCAGGGCAAAGGCATTTTTAGGCCCCAAAAATCGCTTGCCAGAGGGGGGTGCTACCCTAGGTTCAGAGGTTCCTTAGTCGGAAAACCTACCATGCGCGACGATTACCTCCAAGATGCCCGTAAAGTCATCCCTGATGCGAACATTCTCATCAATGTGATTTCCAAGCGCGTGAAGCAGCTTCGCAGCACGGCCGACTACTCCGTCCAGCCCCCCAAGTATAACCACACCCTGGGTGACGTGTTCGAAAAGCTTTCCCCCGAAGACATCGCCCTGCGCGAAGTCATCGAAGGTCGTATCTCTTGGGAGTTCCGTCCTGAGGATCGTCTGCCTGCCTAAGGCAGTCACCCGCCACAGCCGGCTCGCCGGCGAGTAGCCCTTTCGTCATCCGATGGCCGCCCGCCGAGAGCATGTTCTTCCCGAGGTTAATAACCCGAAGGCGGGACGTGACTATTTCATCGGCCCGACCTTCGAGGCCGGGATCGTCCTGCGCGGCACCGAGGTGAAATCCCTTCGTGCCGGTCGGGCCAACATCGCCGACGCATTCATCAAGATCAGCCCGAAGGGCGTGATGCTCTACCACGCGCACATCGCGGAGTATGATTTCGGCAACCTCAACAACCACGCTTCCTATCGCACCCGTCAGCTGCTGCTAAAGGAGGCCGAAATCGAGAAGATCGCCGCGGAGATTCAGTCTGGCGGCCACGCAATCATCCCCTTGAAGATTTACTTCAAGCACGGCCTGGCGAAGTGCCTCCTAGCTGTGGGCAAGGGCAAGAAGATGCATGACAAGCGTCAGGACATCAAGGAACGCGAAGCCAAGCGCGAGATCTCGCGCGCGATGAGCCGACGGAAGTGAAACCGCCGCTCCACCTCGTCCTGCTCCGCCCGGAGATCCCGCCGAACACCGGTAACGTAGGCCGCATGTGCGCCGTGACAGGTTGCGTATTGCACCTAGTCCACCCGCTGGGCTTCAAAATCGACGACGCCAAACTGCGCCGTGCCGGGATGGATTACTGGCACGAACTCGATGTCCGTCATCACGACAACTGGGAGGCTTTCCTCGCTTCGCCCGGCCGCCCCGAACGGCTCTGGCTCTTCACGACCAAGACGACGCGCGGCCTCTGGGATGCGGAGTTCCAGGAAGGCGACGGTCTCGTCTTCGGCAACGAAGGCTCCGGCACGCCCGACGAAATCCACGCCTGGTTCGGTCCGGACCGCGAAGTGAAGATCCCGCACTTCAACGACAAGACCCGCTCGCTGAACCTCTCGACCGCCTGCGGGATCGCGACTTACGAAGCGCTCAGGCAGATCAAGCGGGCGAAGTAGGAGTCATTCCGGCTTCTGACGCGTGCTTGGCTTTCAGGTTGGCCAGGGCTTTCCTGGCGATGGCATGGTGTCGGTCGCACAGGCGTCTGATCGCTAGGCCGCACAAGAGGGAGCTGACGGGTATCCATGGGAGGAGCAAGAACCAG
>Ga0209500_10000170_pt1 | contig 58920 bp, 90 predicted proteins | sample S_140212_EF_Meta_FD_187323 | JGI IMG/M metagenome (GOLD analysis project Ga0209500, IMG submission 187323) | Freshwater microbial communities from Lake Simoncouche, Canada to study carbon cycling - S_140212_EF_MetaG (SPAdes) (version 2) | ecosystem: Environmental > Aquatic > Freshwater > Lake ... | reverse complement strand
TATAGAACAAGTAGAAAAAGGTCAATTAAAAATGCAACCTGATAACATTGCTAAGATAAAAGCTGGTACTAAAACAATCACTAATAGAACTGAAAAAGAAAAACTTGAAGATGGTATTTACACTCTTCCTGATGGAACTAAAGTTAAAGTTGAATTTATTGCTCATGCAAAATATACAGTTGATAACTATGGTCCTGTTATAAATTCAGTAGATTACGAAAAAGGTAAAGAAGCTCTTGGTATTTTAGATAATCAAAAACTTCAAGATTTTAATATTAGAAATGTTGATAATTATGCAAAAGCTGAAGGATTTGAAGATTGGGATGATTTTGAAAAGAATAATAAATTTTCAACTAATTTTATAAAAGGTAATCAAAGTAGATATATTTATTCTATAACTCCTGTTGTTGAAAAACCTACAATAGAAGAACAAGAAGAGGAAGAAGACAATGCTAAACCACCTGTAACAAGACAATATGGTGCTCATACATTTATAATGGAGCCAGATGTAACAGGAGGATTTGATATCTACTATCAAAGAAAAGGTGAAAAGGGAGCTCTTGTAACTGATAGAAACCTTATACAAAAGTTAATCCTATTACAAAGAGCAGAAGAGAACCCTGATAATGTTGTTACTCTTAATAAAGCTAACTCTCCAAGATACATGGTTACTGATGATAGCAGAATACTATCTCTACAACAAAGTAGTTTAGGAGATGAAATAACTGATCCTAAACTTATGCAAGAAGTTCATGCTGCTTTAGGTGACAAGTTAGATCAAGATCTTTATGATCCAGAAACAAAAGTTAAAGAAGTGGTGGTTCCAGGTGAAAAGAAAATTAGTGTACCTGAAGGATCTAATGAAAACAACATGATGATATTTGAAGATGACACCACTAAGTTTTTAATGAATGATGGTCAACAAGAAGCTTTTAACTTTATAAAAGGAAATGTTGAGAGAATACTTAAAGAAAGAACTAATGTTCGTGCTGAAGACTTAGAGAATACAGTTTCTTTTACAGACCCTCTTACACAGAAGTTTACAGGTGTTATTCCTAAAGTGATGTGGGATAATATGATAGGACTTGCAGGTAGAGGAGGTGTTGGTAAAACAACAGTTATTAGAGCTATTATAAAAGGATTAGAAAGCACTGGTAATAAATATAGAAGAAATGATGTAATGTACTTAGCTCCTAGTCACACTGCAGCCACTGTACTTCAGGAGTCATTAGGACTAGATTCTGAAAAAGCTAATGATGGTAAAGTGAATACAATACCTTCAGCCACTCGTAGAAATAAAATAAGATATGGTAGCTCAGAGTTAGATATGATGACAACTGAGGAGTATTTAGAGCACATTAAATATAAAAAAGCATTTAGTGTTCCTGATATAATAATTGTAGATGAAAGCTCTATGATTAAAGTGCAAGATATTAAAGATATGCTTACACGTATTAACACTGATTTAGAAGAAGGTGTAACAAATAAAATGCCTATATTTATCTTCATGGGTGACTATCGTCAGCTTGGTCCTATTAAAGAACAACAAAACGCTGATGTAAATAAAGGTATTATATCTGCAACATTACTACTTGATAAGAGTAAAACAAGAGAGCTTACGCAGGTGATGCGTTCAAGTAATAAAAACTTACACGCTATTTATGATGCAATTGGTAATCAAATCATAGAGAACATTGAACGCACTAAAAAAGGTGAGAAAGCTAAACAACTTTCATTTGATGCTTACGACAAGCTTACAAGCAAGTCAAGCGAAAACATACTTGTTGTAGATAACACTGTAGGAGTTATTGATGATTATACAGATTTTTTAAAGGATAATAATAATCCTTATGGAATGTTCTGGGTGCATTATAACAATGTAGAAAATGCAACTACTATTGCTATTTCAGATAAAATTCGTAAAGCATATTTTGCTAAAATAGGAAAACAGATTGACTCTGTAGCACATCGTAATTTTTCTAATGGAGATTACGTAGAGTTTACAGATGGTGTAGAGATGAAAGCTTCTGACTTTATGTACACACCTACATCTGATGAAGTGAGAGCTTTACTAGACGAAAGAAAAATAGACAACATTGATGGTGAATATGCTATTGCTGGAGGTGTAGTCAAACCTAGAGCAAGATTTAAAGTGATGGATATTGTTAAAACTCAAACATCTCTTAAAGAAATTCTTCCTTACACAATAGCTCAATATATAGATAAAAGTGTAATGGTTGATATGGAGCAAATTCTATTATATAATAGACAAGATAGATTAAGAGGATATAGCAAAGTGTTAGATATTGCTGTTGATCTTGGTAGATATGAAAACAAAATGCAAAAAGGAATCACTATAAAACAAAAGTCTACAGGAAAAGTGATAGCCACATTTGATATGCAGTATGGTGATTTTAAAACTGCAAAAGAAGATATTAAAATGCTACACGATGGTAAAGGAAAACTACCTTTCACACCATCTTATATAGGATCTTCTCATACAGCTCAAGGTAATAGTATTAAGAATGTAATTGTTGGGGATTATAACATTAAACAAAACAGAGCACATCCTAGTGTAAACCAAGATGATATATTTAGCTCAATGTATGTTGCTGTTACAAGAACTAGTGGTTCGTTAGTAATTATTAAGAGTCCTGGTTCTAATATATCACATAACCAAGAAGTATTTAAAGGCTTTATATCAGATAATGGTCAAGAAGTTAAACCTGAAAGTAGTATTATTCCTGGTTCTCAAGAAGTAAAAAGCCCATCAAATAATGAAGTGAATAGCTATGCAGCAAATGAAGTGGTTAATCCACTAGAATTAGCAATGCAATATAGTGCCACTGAGTATATTAATAAGTGGGTGAATAGTATGTTTCAGGGTCAAAAGACAATCACTGATATTAAAGGTTTCTTAAACAGAGTTTATTCAAATGCCAATGCTTTTAATAAACAAGTTATTACAGCAATAGCTAAGTCTGGAATAGTGGCTCCTGTCACTATAGTGATGGATGATAAGATAACTGATCCAGGAATGTATAATGGTAATACTAAAACTATAACAATTAATCCTAAATTAGCTGTTGGTGATGCTTTAGATGGAGATGCAATAAGAGACAAGTTACATGAAGTGTTTATGCATGAGTTTATGCATCACATCACTGCTGAACTTTTAAATGCAAAACCTGAGACACTTAGTGTTGAGCAAAGAAAGTATGTAGAAAACATTAATAACCTTTATGATGCTGTGCATAATAAAATGATGATGGATCCTCAACATGCTGCTGCTTTACAAAAAGCTAAAGATCAAATGAAAACAGATGGTTACTTGTCTGCTTCTGATAAATCACTCTACTATGGATTAACAAGTGTTCATGATTTTGTAAGTATGATTATGACTGACCAAGGATTCCAAGACTTTATGAATAACACTACATACGATGGAGAAAAGTCTATCTTTGAAAAGTTTATGGATTTAATTGGTAATCTTTTAAAAGCATTAGGTATTAATGTAAAAGATAATTCTGTTCTAAAAGAAGGATTGACAAACATTGTTGGTCTTATTCAATCAAGAAATTCATCTGAAGTAGCTACAGAACAAAGATCTATTGCTGTTGCACAGGAAGCAAAAACTAAAAATATTAATGATAACTTTGCTGATATAACTAGATTCTTAAATATTAAAACTAAATGCTAAATGGCTTGTGAATACACATACAAAGGTAGAGAATTCAGTAAGGAAAACTTAATCAAAGAACTATCAAAAGATGGTTTTTCAGAGTTTGGTGGACTTAATAATATATACAAGTCTGTTGCCACAGCTAAGAAAAAGAAAGTATCTGAGTTATTAGCTGATAGTAATCTAATGCTTAAGCAAAGATATCGTGATGCAAACAATATGCTTCAGGCCATTAATAATAACCCTAAGCTTTCTAAAGCTGAAAAGTTTGCTAAAAAAGCAGAGTATAGAAAGATAATGAGTGATATATCAAAAAGTATTAGTGATCTTAACGATGCTGATATTGATAAGCAGTTAGATTTTTTACTATCTCAAGCTATGATTGATAGTGATTTAGTTGAAGCAATGTATAGTAACACTGATATCACCTATAACGACTTGCAGTTTGCAAATAACATTGTAGAAACCTGGTCAAACTTATATAAAGTGTTAGGTATTGAGAGTTCAGTGGATGTTAAGAATGAGGATACACGTAATAGAGTGCAGGAAGTAGATGCTAAATATTCTGATCTTAGTAAAAAGTCTCGTAGAATTGCTATAGAGCTTGTAAAAGAGTCTACAGGATTAAGTGAAGCTGATATAACTAAGATGGTCGATACATCTTGGTTTACAGAATGGGCTCGTGAACTTAGCACCACTGGTGTTGCTCTACCTAATAAGTTAGCTTTCATTATAAAGAAAGTTAACATGAAGATTAACATGGAGCATAACAAAAATCAAGCTGAGATTGATGATCAATTTGCTCCTATTAAAGATCATCCTGAAATAAAAAAGAATGGTTTTGACATCTTCTTTAGAATTAATGAGGATAAAGATGGTAATAAGCAAATGTCTCTTGTATCAAGATATAGTCCTGAATTTGCAGCTGCTAAGAAAGTTAATAACAGTATGCTTCGTAAAGATATAGAGCGTGCTAATGGTGATGCAGATCTTATTAAAAAAGCATGGCAAAGATTCAATGCATGGAATGAGTCAAACACTATTGCTTTTAATTCACTTGTTTTTTTAAAGCCAAATGATTATAATGATTCTCAAAGAACTTTTGAGATTAATAAAATGAGACAATTAGGGTTTGGTAAAGAAGAAATAGATGCTATTATAGCTGAGTCTCAAAAGAAATATGAAGAGTTTGAGGTGTCAAAGGAAGAGTATAGATATGATATAGAAAACGAAGCTGTAACAAATCCTGCTATTGTACCACAGGATATGAGTTTTGATGAGTTTGTAAATATGAAAGTGGATCAATATGATGATCTTAACAATCCATTAAAGTATATGGACCAAAAGTTTTTTGGTGCAGAAAAAATTACAGCATATGGTGGAGCTAAATTTTCTTATTTAATTGCTGCTAAACAAATTAAAGGTGTTCCCACTAAGTATTATGATGAGAACTTTGCTAAAATATTAAATGATCCTAAGCTTCTTAAGTTTTACAACTGGTGGAATGGTTTTATTCAAGACACTCTTAAGTGGTTTCCTCAAGATGAAATTGATGAGCTAGGTCCTGACTTCCTACCTGTATTAGCAGATCGTGCTGTAAAAGAATATGGATTAACCAATCTCAAAGAAAGTGTTGCTGGATTGGGTGACTGGTTTGTAAATGCATTAACAGTGTCCAACTTTGAAACAAAGAAAGATATTGGAGCTTTTACAAAAAAAGAAAGACGTGGTTTTGAAGCTAAGTTCATTAATGAAAATGTCCCTGTAGAAGAAAGATCTAAAGATTTAGTGTTAATGGCAAAACTAATGAGTGATATGTCTCTTGTGTATAAACATAAGAATACAATAAAAGCTGAGGTGGATACCATCACTGATATTATCAAAGGCACTGAAGGTTCTTATGAGAAAAACAAAAAGCTTGGTAAATTAGAGGCTGTAGACAAAGATGCTTCTCGTATTAAATCTCTTGTAGAACACACTGTACTTAGAAGTTTCTATGGTATTAAGAGTGAAGACGAACTTTGGAAATCTGATAGACTTTGGTACGACTGGAAAGAATTAGCAGCTCTAGGATTATGGAACAGTGCTGATGCTAAAAAAGCTCAACAACTTAGTGAAGATATCAAAGTTATTAACACTAAATTAGAAAATGAAGGTTTAACAGATGATGAAAGAACTAAGTTAGAAGAAGAAGCTAAAGTTAAAGAAAAAGAATATTACAATCTAGGAGGAAGAAACTTCTCTCTTACAAAAACAATTGATACAGCTATATCTAACACTCGTTTATTAAGTTTAGGATTCTCACCTTTCTCAGCTATACGAAATGTACTAATAGGTAAAATTAATAATAGAATTCATTCACATGGGGGAAGAGATTTCAGTAGAGCTGATTTAGTGTGGGCTAATAAAACAATTATTGAATCTTCTGCTAGATATTGGTCTTTTGGTAAGTTCCAAACAAAAAACACTAAAATTATTTTTGGTCTTATGGCTGATGCTAGTCTTGCTGAAGGTGAAGATGGTATGTTCTTAAAAACATTAGTTAATAAGAAAACTGGAATAGATAAGTTTAGAGAAATGCTTCCTAAAGCATACACTTGGTTATCTTCTGGTGATTTTCATTTTAAAGCTGAGATGATTTTAGCAGCTATGAAAAAAGAGAAAGTAGTAACATCTAAAGGAGAAAAGGTTGATTTTTATGATAGTCTTACAGAAGATAGAGAATATGATGTGGAAAAGTATGGTGAATGGGATGAAAAAGCAAATGGTGGTAAATCATTTGAAGATTTCTATATGGATAACCTACTTAAATACAAACAACTTGCTAATAAATTACATGGTGCCACTGGTAGAGATGTACCTTTAAAGGTTAAAAGCAATGCTGTTGGTAGAATGCTTATTCTATTTAAGTCTTGGCTTCCTGAAACTCTTGGAGTTCGTTTTGATCCTCGTCACACTGATGCTTTATTGCAAAGAGAAGAAGAAGGATATTATAGAACTTTTGGAAGAATGGTGGTAGAGAAAAAGCTACAGATTGTTCCAATGATGGTAAAGGCTCTTATGGGAGCCAACCCAGGGATTGATGATGAAATGCAATTGAGTAACTTCAAAAAGATGGTGAAAGAGATGCAAATCATAACAACACTTCTTATAGCTTATGCTCTTCTTAAAGCAGCAGCTCCAGATGATGATAAAGATAAAAAGATTTATAATCTACTTGTATTAAGACAATTACATGATCTTAATAGAGACATGCTTTATTACATGAGTATTGGTTCTGCAGCTGAATTGCAACAAAATGTATTCCCTGTAATACAAACAGCTAAAAACTGGGGAGCTGCTATCAAAGCTGTAACCTATCACAGTTTAGGCGTGCAAGATAAGAATGGTAAAGAGATGTATGACAATGAAAGAACAATATTGAAAGTAACAAAAATACTTCCATTCTTGAGTAATATAAATAGAATAGAATACTATAAGAAACAAACAGGATTATAAAAAAAGGGAGTTTAATTGCTCCCTTTTTCTTTTATTTCAAATGGATGTTTCATTATAAAACAATCTTCATCCCAACCCATATGTTTCTTAAACCCATTGACAAAGTCTTGGATGTTTTTAGAACCCACAGGATTATGACTATGTACAGAACATTGTTTTAATTTTACATTCATTTTTTGACAATATTCTGCTACAAAGTTAGCACAATCAACTCCTGTTTTTTCTTTATAAGAAGCGTAGTCTGGTTGTTGAAATCCTTGTTGAGCCACTTGACTAAAATAGTCATCAGCATGCTCGTCTGCTAAATCATGGTCAAAAGATATTAAGTCTGGTATACCATTCTTAACTATCCATTCTTTAAACTCATCGTAGTTTCTTACCACATTCCATGGGTGATATCCACGTATAGTTTCTATAGGTGTTCTTACATCATCTAGGTAAAGACTGACTTTTAATTTTTTTTCCATTATTCTTTTATTTTGTTGCGTGTTTTAAAATATTAAAAATATCAAACTTAAGTTTAAATAAATCTGAGTTATTTACTATTTTGTAATCAAACTTCCAACTATCAAGTCCTATCTCACTAGGGTGATCATTAATGGGACTAACGCCTGGTCTATCTACACGAATAACAATTCCTCCTTTATCTTTGATAGCTTGAGCTTCATTAGGAAAACGAGTGTCAGTTATCACCCAATTAGGATAGTGACCTTGCTCATCATCCCCATACTCTATAAGTTTATAGTCTGCAAATAAAGCATTCACCCATACATTATCATGTAGTCCATTTCTAAGAGCATTTGTGCCAAGTTTTTGTAAAAACTCTCTTACAGTCATAGGTCTATATTCACCTATATTAACTACTCCATCTACTAAACTAACTTCAGCAGGAACATCCCATTCTGAACTAAGATTGGTTTTTTTAAACTCTTGGTCTTCAAACTTTTCTATATCTATACCTGTAAGATGCTCAGCTATATCTTTAAGCTTACCTGCAAACTTTCTAATTTGCCATTCAGATTGATCTTCAAGCCACCATTTGTGGTCTTTATAATCTCTTATAGCTTCTTCAATAGTAATATTGCCTATATTAGTGCAGTTTAAATATTGAATAATTATACCTATGGTATCTTTGCCTGAGCCTGAATACCCATTAACGCCTATTATCATAAGGTGGTTTTTTAAACATTGACAAAATTACTAGATAGATGTGATAAATCCATCCTCTTATTGTGTTTTTTCTTTGATACATGATAAAAATTAGGAGATGACTACATAATATAGCCACCTCCTGTTGGTTTTTGGGTTATAAAAAGTTTACTCCATATGCAGTTTGATTTAACTCTGCATTTATAGCATCTATATCAAAATCAGATCCTCCTGCTGGACTCACTGGTTCAACTATTTGATAATTATCCTCTTCTTCGTCTATAGGATCAACTAGTTGGTTAGTGGTAGTAACCAACTGACCAAATTCATTAACAAAAAAGTTATGAACTTTTTGATGGTCTGCTAGGTATAAACCTGGGTGAGACTCTTTCAAAGCAAGAGTGATATGATTATATAATGCCCATGCTGAATCATTACTACAATTATAGTTATGACTTGGTGTGTACATTTCTTTCTTTACAATACTGGTTTGTGTAGGAGTGAGTATTTCATCATCAGCAAATAATCTACCTACAATAGCAGCTTGGTCTTTTCTAGGAAGAGTGATGTTCATTAACATATTCTTATCCTGTACAAGCTTGTTATAGTAAGTGTATGCATTCTGCAATTGATTCTTAATAGTATCAATTGCATCTTGTAAAGCTCCTTGTCCAATATGCTTACGTGAAAAGTTAGCAATGTCACCAGACACTACACCATTCATACATATAAATACTTGAGCTCCTACAGCACATTTAAATCTCATAGTTTTATTGTAACTATTAGACCAAGCAAACATCATACCCATATCTGGGTCATTAGCTACATCTAAGTGATAAATACCTTGAGCCACTTGACCATCTTTATTAGTCTTGTATAACTCTCTTGTAATTCTAAAGCCCTGATTGGCTAACTCTTTACGAGTTTCATCTATAATAAATCCATGAGGAATCACCCCATATCTGCCTCCATGATTAGGGAGGGCTGCATTTTTGATAACATCTTCTGTGACAAATTGTGTGTTAGCACCCATAATTATTGGTTTTTTAAAATAATGATAATTGAGAATAAGCCATTGGTCTAACTTTTTGTATCTGAGTGATTTCTTTATAAATACTCTCGATATAATAGTTTAGATTGATATTATAATCGTCAAAAGGCTTATCATCTTTAGTAAGTTTATTAACAGTGGTTTGAAGCCATTGACCTGCCTCCACTTGAATCTCCCTGCCATCTTTGTTGCACTTAACAAGTTTACCTCCATCTTCAGCTATATAATATCTAATAATCTTCTGTAGCCTGTTATTTACAACTTCTCCATTAACTATTTTTCTTTCTTCAAAGTACCAGCCTCCTTTAGCTTTAACTGCACCACAATAATCAAATATGTTTTGATTCTGTGCTACAAAGTCTTCAGGCATTGTACCATGTACAAAGAATGCATATATAGCCTTAGGAATGATTAAGAAGCTTTTGTTCTTATGGAACATAGCCACTTTCTTTTTCTCAAGGTCTTCCCATTCAAATCTACCTTTGCATTTGACTTTTCCATTCTTATACACAGCCATGTAATTATTTACATCACCAATAATCATTTTGGAATATTCATCATGCTCAAGAACAAGATTGGTAAGCTTCTCCCATTGTTCACAAACTTTCATGTAAACAGGAATCTTCTCTGTAGGAATCATCATCTCAAGACCATCTGTATTTTGCATAAGAGGTTTTGCTTCTGGTATATTATCACATAACATCTCATAGAGCATAGTTAGTAATAACTGACCATTGATGGTGATTTGCATAGTCATCTTAGGATCATACAGGAAACTATTTTCATCGCCTGTCAATCCATAAGTGGAGTTTAATATAATCTTATACACATAGTTCTTAGGATCTGTTTTAGGAATCTTCTTTCTTTCTTCAAAGAACCACTCATATAGCTCGCCAAATTCCTTTTGTGGAATGTGAGCAGGATGAAATTGATTTTTAATAGCTAGATTAGGATAGAAACTAGTAACGTCAGACGTCATTATTGTCCAGCCTGGAGGAGCTTCATATAATCCAGATTCTATAGCACCATGAATACCACCTAATCCATAATCAGTTTTTACACCTTTATAGTTTACACTATACTTAAATCCATCTTTTGTAGAGGATATAACTTTAGTGCGAAAATAATCCAACATTTTGTTAAACTCTGGAGTGTTAAACTGAACATAAGGTAGGATGCAATCATTTAAACTGATGGTGGGTCTTCTTGTACGAAGAGTTTTAATCTCAGATTTGTTCCATTTTAACTTCTTACTTAAGAAGTGTAAAAATAACTCTTTAGATATACGTGGCTCTGAAGCAGAATACAAGTCAATACCATACTCTTTGGTGAGAGTCTGTCTAAGTTGTATCTGTTCTTTAGAATGATCTAAAATGTTCTTGGTAGATTTAACGTCATTAATACAATAATTCACTACATCTCTTAAAGTGTTACTATTTGTAACAGGTTCATAGTGTGGATGAGGCATTTCTTCTACATTATCCCAGTCCATAGAATACTGTATCCACTTTAAACTGCTCATCTTGGCTTTATTATCCCAATGATTTAGTTTAAAGAGATCAATTTGTCTAATCTTAAGTTTACTTGGAGGATAGAGAGCAAACTCTCCTTTATCAGATCTATCAATTGTTTCTTGTGCAAACTTATAAATAGTTTCTGCTATAGATTTACCATCTAATAGAAGTAGTTTATCTTTTACACCAAGAATATATTGAGATATTTGGGCATCGAAACTTAATCCATTATAAGAGATGTGCCATTCATTTTCTGTCACACATCTTTGAAGAAATGTGACAAACTCAGGAAAGTCATTTTGCTGTTCGCAAACAACGAACACATGCTTTTCTTCTTTTTTATAGTGTTCAAATACAGCTATGAAACAATTACAAATAGTTTCATAGTCCATTACCCAGTGTGTATTCATTTTTATAATATTCAGTTAAGCTGTTTCCCCTTAAGATAAAAAAAGGAAGTGCTAGGCACCTCCTTTCTTTTAAGTATGAATAACAATTAAATTACAGAAGTAATTATATTATTCGCTACAGGTCCTTCTTTAGGAATTTCTAAATCAAGATACTGTACATAATCAAAATCAGCAGCGTTAGTTGCAAACTTTGATATGAAGTCAACAATCTCTGCTCTTTCTATGATATAATATTCATAAAATGTTACAAGAGCTTTGCGTTCTTCAGCATAATCTTTTCCATTTTCTTTCTTACCTAGTTTAAGACGCATAACATCTCCAAGATCAGTAAGTTTTGGAAGCATGTGAAAAGATTCTTTACTTTCTTTGCCAATAATGGCAAGCACTTTTGATTGAACATCAAATATACATTCATTGAATGGACAGTCTTTGTCAATAGGGATCAACTTGAAAGTCTTAGCTGGTCCCCAGCTTGATGTAATTAATAACATGTTACTCATACTAATTGGTTTTTTACAAAGTTATATAGTTTTTTTTAATTTATCTAAATATTCTACAGAAATTTTCAAATTTTCTTTTTCCATATCACAAGGGTCGCATAACTCTCCTATTTTTTGTAGAGAATTTATGTCAACATTCAATAGATCACTATAAAGATCATAATATTCTTTAGGATGCAAATAAGTGTCTATAATTTCGTATTCAGAACTACCTTCACCATAATAGGTTTTGATAGCTCTTTTAAGAACATTTGATAATTTAGAATATTTACCTAAAATAAAATTAAACCAATCACTTGTATATATTTCATAATCAAACACATAGATGTTACAATCCTCCATTTCTATCTTTTCATAGAATAATGGATTTTCTATTAACATTTTAGTTTCAAAATATTTAAATGCTTCTGTATCTTTGTTTTCAAAAGTACATATAAATTTAGCATCTTCTGGTTCTATCAATCCTTCTATTGAAAGATAGGTGTTAATAGGTTTAAATTTATCGTTCTTCTTTATACCCAATGCAGGGTATAAAAAAGACTTAGATTTTTGAAAGTACTTACTATATAAGCGTTTAATCATGTTTCTCTAGTTTATAGAGTTACTTTTCCTACAGCAAAATCATAAGGTAGATCATAACTCTTGTTTATATAATGCCAATGGGCTTTTTCTAAAGCATCTGTCAATCTGGTAAACCAGTTATTCAGAGTGTTTTCGCTCACTGGGAAAGGGTACACTTGATAAGCTTTATCTATCACTACAAAGTGAAACTTAAATTGGTATCCCCTATCAATTAAATTTATGAATTTTATTGCAATTATCGTAGAATAAATTGCAGCTTGCATCCAATAATTATAAAATTCTATAGATTCATTAAAATCTTTTAGATCTTTACTAGTAGTTTTAATGTCATTTACATAAATAATCTTAGCATCATGATCAACAACAATGTTATCAATGATACCTTTTAGACCAAATGGTTTACCATTCATGTCTATATTTACAGGAATCTCATTAAACACCTCTTTGTTGCTAAACTCAGTGAGATTACATCCTATAAGATCACAAACTTGTTTATTCATCTTGATAAGATCTACGCCTGTTTTACAGAAATCATAGGTTTCTTGATCTATAAGCGTCTTATTACCTTTAGTTTTAAGAAAGTCCCAATAGTTTATAGCTTCAGGTGTATACATCTTGTCTATTCTCTGTTGGTCTGTCTTTAAACTCTGGTGTAGATTGATATCTTTAAGGACATCTAATACAGCATCGCTAAACTCTGTAAACTCTGTTCTTTGATCTCCATTAGCTTGTAGCTCCTGAGCATGGGCAAACACTCTATCTATAACAGTTCTTGTACTTCCAGTGGGTAGATTAGCAGGGCTAATAATAAACTGGTCGTTAAATTTATCTGCTTCTAGTAGAAGAGCATGAACTATCTTACCATTCACTAAATAACTTTCTGTCTTTTCTTCCCTGTTACCAAGGACATACATTTGATAGAAAGCCTGTGGGTTCCACATGAGCTTGTTTAAACTACTGTAAGAAAAGTGAAATGGTTTAGCATAAAAGTCTTTTTCCATTATTTCTATAGATTCTTGCATTAAATCTTCTAATTCCATAATCCTAATTGTGTTAAAAGTGTTCTAATTCTAGATGCTGTATCCTTATCTTTTGTCAATGCCTCCTCATATTCAAGGAAATCTATAAGCTGTTGTACATTGATGGGATCTAAAATCTCATTTGATTTTGTTATTTCTGCCATAATATTTATTTAAATCTGATGTAATATTCTCTTACATGTCTGCCTAATTCTTGATCATTAGGATAGAGATTAATAAGCTCTCTAATCTTATCCTGGTCCAGGATGTCTGCTATACGCTCTAATTGCTTAGCAATATCAGGTAACGTACCTTCTATAAGTTTTCTACCCATTAGGGTTTCATGTAATTCAGGCATTGTGTTGTAATTTAAAATATTTATCAAAAAATTCCTTGCTTACTAAAGGATTAACTGCATCTAATGCTTCTTGAGATGCTTCAAATTTATCTTCTGTTTTTATATACACTTGATCAGCTGCAGGAAATATGTATGTTCCACCTGTTTTTAACATACCATTTATAAATTCAAAAAAATCTTCATTAGCTTTTATTTTATATTGTTCCATTGTCTCTTAAATGTTTAAATTGTTTCCAGTCTTCTTCTGGTAGATATTCTATTAAATTTACATTAGGCATAAATCCTAGTAGTTCTTCTAAAGCTTCTAATTCACCACAACGTACATCTACTTTAATTTGATCCATTACGATTTCTATAAGATCTTGTTTATCTTTTGGACTTTTCATCTTGTGTTTTTTTATTGTGGCAGGTCTCACAGAGCACCTGCAGATTGTCTACTTCACAGAATAACCTCTCTACAAAGCCTGGGAGGTCATTAGCACACCTTAAAGTACCAGCTGGTACAATGTGGTCAACATTGATTTTCTTGTCAGGAAACCAATTTAAACACTCTTTACACTGATACTCAAATTTCTGTCTCTTAAGAGGACCCTTGTAAGTCCTACGAGCTTTCATTTTACATTGTGTAATAGGTTTCCAAAATCTTGATTTCTGTCTTAAAGCACTACGTATAAAAGACCAAAACGCAGACTCTGTTAAAGTGCCTGCATTTCTAGTCTTTGGGGTTAGTACTCGTTTATTTTTAGCCATTGCTTAATTTTTTATCTAAGATAGGAACTAATCTGTTACGAACTTCTTTAGCTCCAAAATCTTTAATTGAATCAGATACATCCTTACTCATAGGTAAGACTGTAGTTTCTATAAATGGATACTTTTCTTTATAAGTTTGCATGGCTTTTATACCTGCATCATCATAATCAAATAATACCACAATTTTTTTATACTTGCTTTGCAGTTCTTCCATTATGTCTTGTTTGAGCATAGTGTTTTCACTATCAGGAGCTATTACATCTATTTCAAGCTTAAGAGACTTAATAGACATTACATCTTTAATACTAGATGTAATAACTAGATTAGTATGATTACCAAGTTGTTCCCATCCCTGAATGCAGTTGGTCACTTTAATAAATTTCTTATCAAGAGTCTTGGGTTGGTATATTTTGTATAAAGTACCATCTTCTTTGAAATAACCATAGAGATATAGTCCTTTTATACAAAGGTTCTTATCATCCTTAGTCATACAATAACTTTCCAGGGGTTTCACATTGTGAGCCTCAAGTAGTTTAGATCCAATATTAAACTGTGTCCAAAAATATTGATCCTGGGTAGACCAGCTTCTTAGCTTGTGACTAGTCACTTTATATTTAGCTGCTCGTTGAAACTCTTCAAAATCATATCCTCCATTATTATGAAGAACAAAATCATTGTAATTTTCAACTATTAACTGACAAGCTTTATGAAAAGGAACTTGTTTAAGATCTTTTACTAGATCTATAGCACTGCCACCTTTTCCTGTAGAGAAATCTTTGTATCTGTAATTATTATCTTTATCACTATAAATACACATACTAGGTGTGCGTTCATTAGGGTTAAATAAAGATTTAATCTTTACATCTTGGCCTGTTAGTTTTTCTTTTATAGAGCAAAAATGTTGAAATATCCATTGTGTAGGAACATCATGCACATCGTGTACTAAATTCTTTGTTTTAAACATAATGTCAAATTTAGTGCAAAAATAAGAGGGATGTATAAAACACCCCTCAAAATTTATGCATTCACCTAGAACTAATAATCAATTACAAATTAAAATCATTTGATGCAGCTTCAAATCCAGAAACAGATTTGTTTTGTAAAGCTTTATAATGATATTGATTGTTTTTATCAAATACATCTAATTTGCTTTCCACTGCATTACAGAATTTATATTTGGGAAAAGAAAGTTTTACAATGGTTTTACCATTATACTCTTCTTCTGAACCTTTTAAAAAGAAAAACATATCGTTTCCTTTTATAAGATCAATAGCATGGTTAGCCCAATCTTCAATAGATTTGATTTCATGCACTGTAGAAATGTTGTCTAAACTATTTCTCAATCCTAATTCTTTACCAATAACAAATAATTTGTTTAAGATGTCATTTTTATTAACATCATTAGTATTGAACTGATCATTCCAAATAGTTGCCATCACTCTAGCTGTTTGGCCTTTATACTTTGGTCCTTCTGGATTATCTTTATCCATAGGCCATCCTTCGAATCCATCAAGAGCTGGACCTTCTAAAGTAAGCTCTAAAGCTTTTTTATCACCTTTGTTAGAAGTTTTAATTTGACCACTAATGATATGTGCTTTAACCACACCTGGTTGGAGAGATTTTGAAGCTCCTCCTGCTTTTACTTCTTGTCCTTTTGTACTGAACATGTTTTTTTAATTTAATTGTTAACAAATATACTAATTTTCAAAATCAACGATTGCGTTTTTTACAATTGCTAAATCATTTGGAATCTCAAAAGAACTAAACATACCTCTTGGACTCTTACATGTATTTTCACCATTGTTAGAAGTTTCAAAAACATAACGAATTTCTCCTTCTTTATTCTTTTTCACTTTGCCAAACAATACAATAGAGAATAAACCTTCTAAAGTAAGTTTTTCATCTACCATTTTACCAATAGTCTTGGCTTTATATTTCTTTTTACCTTCCATATCAGTGCCTTCTTCTGCATGAGTGAGAAAAAACACTGTAAGATCTTCTCTCAAGTCTTTAGGCATTCTAGATATTCTAGCAATACCTGCACCAATCTGAGTGAATTTCTCATAACCTTTTTCATCTGCTCTATCAAAGAATTCAAATGAGCTCATATACTGAAAATCATCAACAATAATGTTTTTAATTTCAGGTCTTTTCTCATTAACATACTTGATACATGCTTCAATGTTTGCAACACTTGCTTTATCATACATGTTCCCACTTGGATTTTCTTTACTCCAAATAGTATATTTGTTTTTCCATCCTTTGAATGGTAGGGGCTTATTAGCCACATTGATGATAAATGTTTCTTTTGGATCTAACGTCTCAATACTAGTTGACTTTCCAGATCCTGATTCTGCAATAATTAAAATACCTTGTCCCATATATTTATTTTGTTTTTACGATTTCATTTAACCATGCTTTATTACTGATAGGTCTGCCTGTATGAATAGCTATATAATCTCTTATAGTCATTTCACTATAAGGAGCATCTTCTAACTTTGGCACTACTGGTTCTTGAGGAGCAGCACTAAAAGGTAATGGTGGTTTAGGTGGAATATATTTGTTTTCTTTGATGTCTCTATCACTTTCTACAATAACTAACTCTTTTTGAATTGCTGCTGCTTGTCTATTTATTTTCTTTAGCTGATCTACAGGAACTAAGAATTTACTTCTTTCATCCATTTCAAATTCATCAGCATAAAATTCATTGTAAGGAACTCTATAAATTGGTCTAGTTGAATCAATAGGTTCAAGATCACTATCAATTAACTCAAAATAAAAACCTTTTGGTCTTCTAAATTCATTATCAAATAACCCTACTACCATAACACCATCCCTCATAAAAGGAAATTTCATGTTAAAGTCTTTTTTTATAAGACCTAAGTCATCCATGAAGTCTTTATTGAAATCATGCATTTCTTTAAGTTTAATTTGTCTATAAACAGTTTTTTCATTTTCTGTCATTGTATCCATTACGTTTGCCATATTATAATTTTTAAAGTTCATTACCTATATCAGCTGAAGGTCTCCTATTGTTTCTAGGAGTATATCCTGGCTGAATGTTAAATCCTGGAGATATTGTTTCCACTATTTTTTGTTCTGCAAATAAACCTTTCATAAATATGATTTTATTATTATTAGAACCATTTCTAACTTTAAGCATATGAACAAAGATTCCATCATCTGTAACTACATAACTTTTAGGACCATATGCAGGAATGTCAAATGTAAATGGTCTTGATAGAGCCATAACAATATCAGATCCCTGCATAAGAGCATCACCACCAAATATATCACTACTAGTTGGATAGTTTTGGATGGAACCTGGAGTCTTTCTTAAAGGATCTTCTATATTTCTATTAAGCTGTGTAAGCATAATAATAATGATAGGAAGGTCTTGTTTAAGCTGTATTAAAGCATCTGCAGTGTTATAAAGAGTTTGTAATTTTTCTCTTTCTGTGCTATCTTTTTTAATTAACCAGCTATGATCAACTGTGACAATAAGTGGTTTACCACCTAACTTATTATACCAAAGATGTACAGCTTTTTCTAAATCACTAGCAGTGATAGATTTATTTATCTGACCACGAAATACACCTAAATCATGAAGTCTTTTACAATCTTCACCATATCTTTGTATTCTTTGAAAGTTAAAATCATCTAATTGATCTTGAGTAGATAACACTTTATTATAATCCAATCCTGTAGCAGCAACAATTTCTCTCTGACCATATTGTTCATTAGTCATTTCAAATTGAAACTCTAGAATGTTAAAATCTTGTGTTGGATTAAGAGCTTTACAATCTCTAAGAAGATTACTTACAAACATTGTTTTACCTGCACCAGGTCTTGCACCAATTGTAACTAAAGATCCCCATTCTATACCTCCTGCAGTTGCATTATTGATAGTGTTCCAAGGAGTGACAAATGATTTGATTCGTCCTTTTCTTCTATCATCTATGTTTTTTATACTTTTCTGTATCACTTCCCAATGATACTTAAACCCATAAGGGTTTTCAGTGGATTCGCTCATCAATTCAAGTTTAATTTTTGAATAGTAAATTTACATATTTTTAATGAAATTGCCAAAATAATTTCTAAAATAAAATACATAATAAATGATATTTTTATTATGAAACTATCTATGATGAGCCAGTTAATTATACTAAATATTAATGCCACTAAAGAGTGGTGTATTACTTTTTCAAATGTTTTCATTTCTTTTCTTTTTTAATTCTTCAATTTCATCTTTTACCATTTGACAATAGTCAGCTAGTTTAGAGATGCTTTCCTTACTCATTGTATCTTTCTTAATAAAGTTTGAACTATTGGTCATAAATTCATTATTTAATTGACTACGTTCATAACAATAATAGTTTGCTGCTTCAAGAATATCTTCCCAATCATATTCAGGATAGTTTTTAAAGAACCATACAAACTTTTGTTTAAGTTCTCTTACAGATTGTCTACCTGGGCCTGTTGGAAGCTTCTTAGGAAAATATTCTTTATATTCATTAATTCTATCTATAAAATCATCACCTAATACAGTTGTCGTAACAATCTTTTTAGTTTTAACTAACAATGTTTCAAATTCATCTAGTATAACCATTGCTTTATGTGTTAGTATACCTTTATCGTTAATTAGACCTTTCATCTCGCATATATTCTTTTCAGCTGTTTGATTTATAAGATCATTTGATGGTTGAATTTTCTCCCTGCAACAATCTAGAAAGTATATTTGATTGGGACTGATCTTGTGCTTTATTAGCGTCATCCACAGTTGGTGGCTCATAATCTTTTTTTATTTGGTTAATAATGCGTAAATACTTTTGTACAAACCTAGGATCTGTTTCATATAAGTTTTTAAATACATCTATATTATGTATCACTGTAGTGTGATCTCTTTTCAGATGATTACCCATAGATTTTAATCCATAATGCATATATCTTCCTATAAAAAAGAAAATACATCTTAATTCAACTAATTCTCTTGTTCTATCTTTTGAAGCTAAATTATGTTTTTTACCAAGTATCATTGGTAAATAAGGTGTAAAATACTCTTCTAACTCATTGAGAGTCAATATAATAAGTCCCTCATTTGTTATACTTCTTTCTGTAACCACTGTAGGACGATACCCAATTTTTTCATAAAAAGCTTCTTGAAAGTCTTTAATGAGTTGTTTTTCCATCTTTTTTTTGTATTCTTTTGGTGTCATAAATTTTTTAGGTTTGTTCTTAAAAAATGTGTATATTATATTATAGAAAAGGATGTCAAAATTAGGCTCTTTTTTTCTATTAATCTGTATATTTTGTGTAAATTTTTATAAATTTTTTTGGACATGAGTGAAACACCTATGCCTAAAAGTTCAATGGCTAACACCCTAAAACTTTATCTCTTTCCTTCTTTAGTGAGTATTTTAGCTATGATGATATGGAGAGATGTATCTGAACTTAGAACTGATGTTAAGCAATTATTAGCTCAGTCTAATGTAGATAAAACAGAGATTCTAAATCTCAAAAAAGACGTACAAATGCTTAATCATCAAGTATTTAAGACGCCTATAACAGCTATGACTGAAACATCAAGTGATGATTTTTTGAAAATAGTTCATGATAAATATTTTAAACCTGAGGAAATCTACGATATTAATAAATACATACCTAAATCTTAATACATGGCAAGAGGAATATTTGAACAACTAGACTGGTTAACTAAAAAGTATAAGCAATTATGCTGTAAAATAGATTCATGTTGTAATGGTGGTGGTACACCTATTGTTGCAATCACTCGTCAAGCCCTAGTTGATTTAAGAAATACTAGTACATTGGTACCTGGAACTATTTATAAAATTTTAGACGCAGATGTAGCTTTATATGGAGGAACTGTAGTTTTTATTAAAGCACTTACCACTAACACTCTAGCTAAAGAAGGAGATGGTATTTTTTACAATCCTAAATATGATTTATACCCTGTTTATAATAATTTAATAGAAGTAGAATATACTAATTGGCAATATAATTACTTACCAGGACCTAGTGAAGCAACAATAATAAATACTTTAATAAGTGATCAAGGTGATATTGGACTTTATATGGGATCTAATCTTATACAATATGTAAGTGGAGATTGGAGTAGTGGACTTATAAATACTGTTACTATTAATCCTAGTGGTTTGTCGTTTTCAATTACAATAAACGTTGTTCCAACTTATAGTATAAATGATTGGGTTATATGGGGTGGAAAGCAATGGGTGAGTGTTGATGGTACTATAGGAGTACCAAATGATATTTTTAATCTTGACCCTGCTCATTGGACTGAAGTACCATTTACCTCTACTGAGTATTATGAAGTGTTAGATCCTATTACATATGATTTTGATGCAGATCGTATAACATCTCGTAAAGATAAAGCTAATAATATAGTGAGTGTTACAGCTGATGATATAATTAATTATTTTTATAACAATCCTATTAAATCTTTTCAATGGGGAAATGAATATGATACTAATTCAAATACTGGTTTATCTGGAAATCATATTATAGACAGTGAATTTGAATGTATAAATTTTAATGGAGCTGGTTATATTTATGATAATACTTTAACAAATTATTGTCAAATAAATTCTACTTTATTTTATAATGAAGTTGCTTCACCTAATACTGCTGTACAATACAATACACTTGACAATGCTTTTATAAGCAATAATGTATTTTATTACGCTCCTTTTCAATATAATCAAATTGATAAAAGTGGTATTATTAGTAATAGTTTTTCATATGGATCACTAGAGGAAAATATAATACAATATAGTGGCTTAACTGAGAATGTTATTATTGGTCAACAAACTAGAAATAATCATTTTGATAGAAGTAGTTTTAGAGTCAATAAATTGTTAGAAACAACTTTTATAAATAATAATTTATATAAAAGCAATGTAATGACTAATACAGCGTATGCAAATGGAGGAGGCACCTGTAGAATAGAAGGTAATAAATTATCTAACTCAGACTTTAATAATAATTATTTAAGTAATGGATGTGGTATTGGAAATAACATATTAGATCATTCGCCTTTACAAAGTAACACTTTAGATAATGGTAGTTATATAGATGAAAATAGTATATCCTATAGCCAAATGAGTAGTAATACTATTTATGAATCAGGTCATGCATTGAGTAATAACGTATTAACAAATGCATCTCAAATTGTTAGTAATAATATCATAGATGGTGGAAAAATGATATTTAATAATTTAGATGCTTCATATATTAGTTTAAATGGTGTAGAATCATCTAGTACTATTAATTTTAATACATTACAAATGAGTAGTTCAATAGCATATAATATATTAGGAACTTGTAAAATTGATTATAATAAATTAACAAACTCTATATTTAATTTTAGTCCCACTGGTCCATTTAATTCAGGATTAAATATAAAGAAAATAACAGCTAGAGATTTAACTGGTTCATATGATTTATCATCAGCAAATTATATTTATATGGAAGATGTTTCAAAAGATATACTAATGGATAGCGATGGTCTACCTGTTTTACTAATGTATGATAGTGCTTGGAATGGTAAGTTTTTAAACTACTATATAAATGCTTAATAATTAATAATATTTAAAAAATATAATATGCCTAAAAAGATTTCTTTAACACAACCTACTGATACATCGTTGGTTGTTTCTCTTGGTGGAAGTAAAGTTGTAAAACAAATTCCTGCTAGAGACATAACAATTAGTTCTGTAACTATAGAATCTATAATAGATAGTTCTAAAGATAAAACTGTTACTGCTATTGTTAAAGGGTATCCTGGAAACATTGTATTATGGGAAGGTGCTGCATATGATGCTATTGGTCAGTGGACTGATGCTGATGTAATTTCTAAAATCAAAGAAATTTATAAGTAATGAAGTTCTGTCTAAAATCATATTGGGCTCCCACTCCTAAGAAAATTAGGAAAATAGCAGATTCTTTATTAGGATCTGCTATGTTACTTTCTAGTTTTGCTTTTGTTAATGATTATAAAACTATAGCCATTGTAGTCATGATTACTGCTGGTGTAGCTAAATTCTTTTCAAACTTTTTTGCTGATGATACTCAAGGGCCTCAATAAAATTAGTTTATCTGAGCTATTAATATTTGCTCTTCTTATCATTATTCTTTTACAAAGATGTGGGGGCAATCATATTCCATCTACTGGTCTTAAGATAATAAGAGATACAACTTGGATTGAAAAAAATAACACTATTAATAGTAAGCCTCAGTTGATTAAAACAGAACCTTATGCTGTGCCAATAGATAGATGGAACACAGAATATCTACCAGATACAAGTTATATAGGGTTAATTAAACAGTATGAAGAACTTGTTAAAGAACTTTTAGCTAAAAACATATTTAGTGATAGCATTAAAATAGACTCAATAGGTCATGTATATATTACAGACACTGTGAGTAGAAACTTATTAACTGGTAGGTCCACTCATTATAGTTTAAAGTATCCAATTATAAAAGAAACTATTATTATACCTGAGAAAAAAAGAAACCAAGTATATTTTGGGGGATCATTAGAAGGTAGTCAATTAACTCCTATAAATCAAATTAATATAGGATTGTTATTAAAAAGTAAAAGTGATAAAATATTTGGTATTTCTGCAGGTATAGATAAAGGTGGACAAATTCAGTATGGTGTCTCATCATTTTGGAAAATTAAACTTCATAAATAATGGATATAAATAAACTAAAAGGACATATTCCTGACAGTGTAATTGCTCAAATTGCTGACACTGCTTCTAAATTTAACATTACAACCACATTACGTTTAGCTCACTTCTTAGCCCAATGTGGGCATGAATCAGGTGGATTTAAAGCTGTTTCAGAAAATTTAAACTATAGTGCTAGTGGGTTACAGACTATCTTTAAGAAATACTTCACAGCTATAAGTGCTGCAGAATATCAACGTAAGCCTGAAAAGATTGCCAATATTGTATATGCTAATCGTATGGGTAATGGTAATCAAGCTAGTGGTGATGGGTATAAGTTTAGAGGTCGTGGTTACATCCAATTGACAGGAAAAGACAATTATACAAGTTTTGATAAAACTGTAGAAGATGATATTTTAACAAATCCAGATTTAGTGGCTACTAAATACCCATTATCTAGTGCAGCTTTCTTTTTTAATAAAAATGGTCTTTGGGCTATTTGTGATAAAGGTGCTGATGATGCTACTGTAACAGCAGTAACAAAAAGGGTAAATGGTGGTACAATAGGTCTTGCAGATAGAATAAAACACTTTAACGAATACTATAAACTACTTGTCTAATGTTTAACTCTCCACATTTATGGGTTGTAATACTTGGTGTAATAATGGGTATGTGTTTTATCACAGCAAGTGTCTACTATGTCAACAAGCTATTTATTAACCACACTAAAGACTTACTAGTTAGGTTTATTCTATTAGTATTTGCTGCATTAGTAGGGGTGTTTGTAGTGGATAAGGTGATAGCTTTTGGTATGCCATTGCTGTCTGTACAACAGAATGAAAACTTATTTGAACTCATAAAAACATTAACCCTCATGATTTTTAGTTACTATTTTGGTACACAGAAGTCTGATAAAAAAGAAGTATAATGACTAAAAATAATAACATATATGGTTGTGGCTGTGGTAAGCCAAGACCTATTTCAAAACCTAAAAAATAAATAAACTATGAAAAAAAGAGCATTTGTAAGATATTCTAAACAGGGAAAGATAGTACCTGGTAGTCTTATCTTAACTAGTGGTTCATTTCCAAATGGCCCTAGTACATGGAACGAAGTTCCAGCAGACTTGTGTTGTACAACTTCTGTTTTCCCACCTAATCCAGCATCTTATACAGTCACTGTTCAAAGTGAATATGAAGATGCTGTACCAGCTTTAAGATTTGCTGAAGCTGCTAAAGAGTTTATTAAAACTCAAGGATACAGTTATAAAGATGTGCTTCTTAGTACAGACGTATGTTCTGATGATGTTAATGCTATAGAGCATGTTGACAATCTAGGACAGACTTCTGCACAGCAGTCTAGTTTTCTTGGACCATTCTTTGGTGCAGGATTAGCTGGTTATCCTCATACAGGTGTATTAGGACTACAAGCATGGGCTTCTCATATTACAACTAATGGAGCTTTATTTTTAGTTAATATGCCTCATATAGGTGTGTCACAAGTTGGTAATGTAGGACGTATATGGAGAAAAGGTAAAACTCAAGCTGAGTCTTTAACAGATAACACATGTGGTGCTGTAGCAACAGCTGCTACTTGGGTGATTGGTAGTGCATCTGCTCCAGTATATAATACAGGAGTGTTTGCTAATAATGATCAGCATTATAAACTTTGTTCTATACTACATGCTTTTAGAGCTACTATATTAGCTTCTTACAACTTTGTAGCAACACCATCTTTGTATGGAGCTTCTATGAAATATTGTACAGAACAAATTAGAATAGCATCAAATACATTCTTAACAGGAGCATCAGGTATTATAGCAGCTAATGTAGGAGCTAATGTAGATGTATTCTATTGTAATGGTACGTTTATCAATGTAGACCATGGATATAATGCATATGTAGAAGTTACTACTTTTCAAAAGTACAACTCTGTATCAGGCTGGACAGATTTAACAACAGCATTTTTAAATAGTTTATAAAATTATAACAATGGCAATAAGAAAATTTAAGCCTTCAAGTCCTGATAGGGCATTAGGCAAAATAAAAGGTGATACAGAATTTGCAAGATTTGGTCACATTAATAGACTGGTAGATGATGTAGAAACAGGTAAAGCTAATCAAGAAATACATACTCTTGACTATCCTTTTGTATGGTATCCAGAATCTACATTATTTAATGCAGGTCCTTTATATCAATATCCTAGTGGTCAAGGTATGGGTTTTATTCCAGCTGTCACTGTAAATAGTTATAGAGTGAGAGGAGTACTTCAGTATAGTGGAAATTCTGTAATTAGTCAATATCTTGGTACAATTAAAATTATACCTACTAATGAAATATTTGGAGGCCCTGTTTTATTTCCTGGTAAAATAACAGGAATGGTGGCAGCTGTAGAAAGTAATGATGTTTTTTTTGATCCCACTCTAGATGTTACAACCACTCCTTTAGCAGATGGTGCTCAAATGTGGGATATAGATGCTGCAGCATATAATACTTTATATGGTGTTAAAATAATGATGTATAGTTATGGACCAGCAGATCCTGTTACAGGAGAAATTAACTATAGTCTTGTATTGGAAGCTTATGGATCAGTGCCTACAGTAGATTTAGCTACAGCTCTTATATCTTATGACTTTGAATTTGCAGCAGGAAACGCTAATGTTACCCTTTGGTGGGATTAATTAACAATTTAAAACTTAAATATTATGACACAAGAAATTAAATCTTTATTCCCTAATTCTCCAGCACCTAAACCTGTATCTGAAAAAGTACAAGAGATTTTAGATAAGTCTAAAGCTAAGGTGGAAGCTGAACAAGCTAAATTTATAGCAGATAAAAACTCTTAAAGAATAATTTAATATTGAAATAAATGGCTAAATCAGCAGGAGACTTAAGAAAGATAACATTTGGTAAACGTAAGTCAGGAAAGGCTAAAAAGTCTTATAATAAACATTCTTCTCGACCAAAGAAATATGTAGGTCAAGGTAGATAGTACAACCCTCTCGTAATATTCTATCAACAACTCCCTTCAGTTGGTAGAAAAAGAAAAGGGCCCCTATGTTTATAGAGGCCCTATTTTTATTTACTTATTTGACCAAATTCATTAACTTTTAGTATAGTTTCACCATTAAATACTACCACTTGACCTTTGTCAGAGTATTCTTTAATAGTGATTTCATTAAAATAGTTAAAATTAGCTCCTTCTACACCAATAAAAAATGCTTTATCAGAATAAATAGAACAGCTGTCTTCTGCATCAGTGATTATTAATGCATTTCTACCATTCTTTTCTATACTTTGAATTGCATTATCAATTGTTGTACCACCACCACAGTCCATCATTGCTATGGATATAACGTCATTTTTACCTTTCTTCACTTTATTGTCAAATGTATAGACATCATTAAGCATATCCATGGCTTTAAGCTTAGCTGTAAAAGCTTTACAAAAATCCATTTTGCTTATACTGTTTCCATTTGCATTTTGTACACCACAATGAGAGCTCATACTTCCTGATCTATCTATATAAATATCAATTTTACCTACACTTTTAGTGTCTTTAACATTAACATCTTCTATAAATATCTTTCTAAGCTTGGGATGTAACATCTCATACTCTTCTAATCCAGCTATATTATCTGAATTAAAAAGATCTTCATATATGGTCTTTTTTTTAGAACTAAAATAACTAGCAGACTTATCCATTAGCTTTTTAATCTTTTCTTTAAGAGATCCCATAGAAAGAGATATGTTTTCAAGACTAGCTGCTATGGTTCTAAGATAGTTGGGACTAAGTTTGGCTGCTTCACCAGTTGTTCCAGGTTCATTAGCTGCTTCAAACATTTGTTCTTGAACATCTCCATCCATTACATCATCCATTTGTTTACAGAGCTCTTGAGCTTTCTGCATAGCATCATCTAACATGTTTTTACCTTGTGTACTATCCATCATTTGTTTCATAGCTTTATCTACACCATCATTATCAAAATCAGATTGACCATTCAATCCATTCTTAATGTCTTCAGATGCATTAGGATCTACAAAATCCATAATAGTCATACGAGTGATAAAATAAGCTAGGATGTTACGTGCATATATAGCAGACTTTAGATTGCTATGTTCTGACATAATCTTACCTACAGGGTTATTAGCCCTTTCTAAGAACTTAAACTTAGTATGGTTCTTCTCATCCCTGTCTTCAAAATCAAGCTTTTCTATGGGATTATAAAACATCTTAAAGATGTCTTTAGCCATATGTTTAGGAAACTTTTTATAGTTTTCCTGAAATTTGCTAAAAAATGCTTGTTGATCAGGTTGTTGTTTTGGATCAATTTTTTTGTAGTCAGTAGTTTTAGCAAACTTACCATAGCTTTCTTGAACTATTTTACTATCTCTCATATGACTGTCCATAATGCTTTCTAATCTCCACTCATCTATGTAATGAAGATAGGGTTTAACAAGATCTGGTTTCTTATAGAAATTAATCTTACCAAATAAACCATCTTTATCTTTATAATGGGTTTCTATTTCACCCTTTTTTACTTTTTCAAGAATGGTATATACATTCTTATATTCTTTAGCCATAATAAATTAATTTAAAAATAAACCCCAGGTGTAGAAACACCCAGGGATAAAATATGAAAAAAAAACTAAAATGGATTAGTGCTTTCTACTAGATTATCAAACTCTTCTGATGTTTGATAATCAGTACGAGCTGGATGATTACTTAGAATAAACTGCATAGTGCCTTCTATTTCTTCCACTTGACCATTATCCATTACACCTCTAGATGCATATGTATTAATCAAGCTTTCTATTTCAGCCACTGCAAGCTCTAAAGCTTCGTTGTTACTATGAGAGTGTAGCATTTCCACTTTACTCATAACAGCCTTAATTTCTGGGCTCATTAGTTTATTTTGAAGTTCGCTTCCTGCAGATTGATTAATCATAATCTGTGCAGTTTTTACAAGAGCTTTATCAACACTAATATCCCATACATAAGATACAGCTTTAGTTAGTTTTGGTACAAAAGTTAATGTACGATCTGAACTGTGTTGATAGCCAACTTCTAAATACTTATCTAACTTGTTAGAAGGTATTTCTATAGTATCTAATTCAGCTTGATTAGGAATGCCAATCTTAAAACTTTCTTTATAGTTACGTGCACCTTTAGCATAGTACTTACTCATATCACCTGCAGACACTCTGTTTACAGTCATTTTCAACATAAATCTATCCCAGAATGGAGAGTCTTTCTCATCTTTAGGTATTTCATTACAAGTTGCAATAAACAATTTCCATTTACATGGAATTTTATTCTTACCATTGAATAAAAACTTCTCGTTCATTACACCTAACATTGCATTTCTAATGGCACTAGATGCTTTGTCCACCTCGTTGATAATTACAATATCAGCTTCTGCTACAGGAGCATTCACTTCATATGTATTCTCAGTGAACAACTTACCTAAGTCAGGCATACCCTTAATCTCTGATGCTTTAGTACCCTCGTCAGTCTCTAAGATGTACATTTTGTTCTGAAAATCTTCAGCTGTCATCTTACCATCCTTGTTTAACCAAGCTTTGGCATATTCTATAATAGTTTTAGTCTTTGCTACACCTGGCTCACCTATTAGTAATAATGGTAATCCTGTAGCTTCTGCTAATGCTAGCATCTTAAATACTTCTTCCTTGTTAATTAAGGAAGTTTCAATGTGACGTACTTCTTGAGTAGTCTTTTTTGTAATTGACTTGGTCTTTGCCATGTTTAGGGGTTTTGTTGTTATTGGTTGTTGTATACTTGGTTGTTGTGTTGGTGTTAATGGTCTTGGACCACCTGCAGGTACCCATCTTTGAACACCTGCACTATTAGCTGAAACTATCCATGTTCTACCATCATTACCTACCATTCTATATCCTACATTAAAAGTTGTAGCACTGTGAGAAGGACTAGGTCTATTTAATTGTCTTGCCATGTCTAAGTGTGGTTGATTAAAGGTTTGCAAAGATGTCTGCTGCTTCAGAAACAGTTTCTATTGTTTCTACTTGTTTAGTTTTATTCATAACATCAATTACTTGATCAGAATGTGATTCTTTTTTAGTGTCGTCTATAATGTTAAAAATTGTAAGACTAGTCTCAGCATCTTTAAGAGCTGGATGTTTTCTAATAGCCATAATCTGTGGAGCATTAGCACCATACTTATTTTCTATACTACCATAACCAAGATCATCTTTCTTGAACCATGTCATACCTTCATTAAGGTCATTTACTAGTTGTGTGACTTTTAAGTCTACTTTGTTGATTGCCATTTTACCAATTGATTTTAAATGTTGGACCATTTTGTCCATTAATAATTTTGTTTATTTCATTGAACATATCACCACAGTCCCATGTTGTCTTTGTATAGGCAGCTGAGGCTGGATGGCTCACTTTAATTATATGATGGTGTGGTCCTATTAATGCTTCTAATTCTTGAGCTTGTTTACCCATTAGAACAAATATTAGTCCTGAATCTGTATAATTAAGTATGTCCATAGTGTATGCAACAAACTCTTTCCATACAGAATAATGGCTTCCCACCTTATCTATTTCACAAGTGAGTGCACTATTTAATAAAAGTATACCTTGATTAGCCCATCTAACTAGATTGGGATCTTGATAGGTTGGCCATTCTTGGTGTATTGTCTTTTCTACAGCTTCAAATATATTCTTAAGGCTGGGTTGTGGTTTATCTGTATTACCACATGAGAATGCTAATCCATCTGCAACACCTAAATGTGGATATGGATCTTGTCCTATCATTATCACTTTAAGTTTATCGTGTGGGCACTCTTCAAATGCCCTAAATACTTGTTTAAGAGGAGGTGTAAATCGCTTACCATCTTCTCTCATTTTGTATAGTGTGTCTAAGATTTTATCAAAGTCTGAGCTTTGAATAAAACCTCTAAGCTTGTTAGCCCAGCCTGAAGGCTTGAGCTTCTCTATTAGCTTAACTTTGATGTCTTCTAAATTTATTTGTTCTGTCACAATTTTATGTTATATTTGTTACAAAATAATTATATGGAAAATACAATACCAAAAGGTAAAGCTATTAAAAAAGGAGTAATCATTAAATTTGATGCTAATTCTAATATTATTACAAAATTGTATCAAGTTATATCATTCATGTCTAAATCAATAACAACAGATCAAATTGAAAAATATAAAAAAGAAATGGATTCTTTTTTAGAAATCAGTAAAGGTGATAAACAATTTACTGAAGAGTGGATGACACATATTACAACATTAGGTTTGCTTATTCAACAATTAGAATATGCTGCTGAACAACAAGGACTTGTATATGAAATTGATATGAAAGATGCAGTAAAAAATATGGAAGAAACTATTAAAAGTATTATTGAAGATGATAGTCTATTGACTGACCTATCTCAATTATCGCCTGAATAGCAAGAGAAAGCTCATCTTTAGAGCAATCACCAAATGACTTGGCTAAGAAATATTCTTTGCCTGACACTTCTCTTATAATACATAAGCCTGCTTTATCTTTTACAAGAAGCTTCATATTCTCAACAGTTTCACCAGTAAACATAGAAAGCTCTTTAATCATTGCATGAATCTTAGCAAGCTGTGGTAATGTACCATCATCATGTTGCACTTCATAAAAACATTCTACAATAGTATTCTCAGGTATATTTGAAACAAATATTTCAAACTTTTTAGAAGCTGCTAGAGATTGAAACTCTAGCAGTCCTTTTTTCTTTACGTATTTAATTACTAAATTTTGACTCATCTACATCAAAGTTTTTAATTTTAGTTTGATCAAGATCTCTAAGTGCTTCTCCCACCCATCTTTCATCTACAGTGTTCTTATAACATAGTATATGTATAACAGCCATCTCATCAGGATTAAGTCTTAACAACCTTCCTATTCTTTGTGATGACTTGCGTTCATTACCATACGCATGCAGAATAACACCAGCACCTAATTCTGGTATATTAACACCTTCATTAAGTTGCATTACACAAGAAAGTTTTTCAATGTCACCATCTTTAAACTTCTGTAGATTTTCATCTGCATCAGGATTTTTACTGTGCACTGAATGCTCACAAATTCTGTCTGCTTGTTCTTGAGTGTTAGCAAATATGATACATTTCTGATCAATACCTTTTATTAATTTTTTAGCATAATGTTCTTTTGTTTGAAAGTCCATTAATGCTCTCATTCTCATAATAGATGCTATTTGTTCTTGCTTTTTAGTATTAGCTTCCATAATTCTTTGTGACCAATATGCGTAATTCTTTACTTCAGATGTATAGAATTGTGTAGTTTTGGTTTTAATAGCTATGGTGTTAGCAGAAGACAATCTCATCTTATGCACTATAATTCTATAGTCATTAAGAATGTCATCATCTACAGCATCATCTGTAATATATTTATACAATATAGGACATAGTTGAGTTACCATCTGTCCTTTTTCTGAGCTAGGATGTCTAGGAGGAGTTCCAGTGAGACCTAATATTCTACCTTTATATTGAGTGAAGAATAATAAATGGTTCTCTAATAAGCTATGGCACTCGTCTAACACTACTATATCATAATCATAGTTATGGTGTTTATTTAAGGATAAATAAGTGGTAAAAACTACGTTAGTTATATCAATCTTAAATTTATCTGCATCATTTGTCCAGCTATCAAATATAGAGAGCTTGGGTGCTACAATGAGCACCCTAAGCTTCCCCATATTCTTCCCCTGCAAATGAGTTATATAATTAAGACCAATAAGAGTTTTTCCAACACCCATAGATATTCCTAAACCACATCTTTTATGTTTTAGTGCAACATCCAGAGCTTCTTGCTGGATTTCTTCTCTTTTATTCATTATTTATTTGTATTATAACCATAAAAAATAATAGGTTTACATTTTTTATCAAGCTTTTTTTGAAGCTTTTTTTGTTCTTGCTTCTTTTTTTCTGCATTATCTTTTTTTCTAAAATATGCATCTATTTCAGCTTTAGTAAACCCTTCATCAAGCAACTGCTTTTTGAATTTTTCTCTATTCATTAGTCAAATACTCTTTGTACTGTGTTATCAAAAGGATTAAACTCCACTTGATTATATGATCTGTACTTCCCTTTAGAAAATACCATCTTATCATGTTCATCATGTGTAAGAATACCCATGTCAGCTAACATAAATGTTATGCTGTCTGTGTCTTGTGTGTATTCCATGTCTTTCTTAGACTCTAGAATATGTTTGTGTCCAATAATTTCTCCTTCACCAAGGACAATACGTTTTGCTTTGTTCATTTTTATTTTTTTAATTGTGAATTAATCTTCTATATCATCGTCATCTTCATCATCATTCTGAAATAACACTTCTACACTTCTTAGTGTACCATCAGTCATATAATGTGCAATCACTGGATAATATCCATCTCCAAATGCTGTACTGAATGCTACACCTGCTCCTGCATGTCCATGATTGAAGTTTAGTTCACCATGTCCATTCTCAGATAGTGTTGCTTTAGCACAAGCATTATAACTAAATGGATTAACAGCTCCTTTAGTGTCAGGAATTTCTTCCCATTCACCAGTTTCTATAAGCTCATTCATATTCTTTCCACCATAAGCTTCTATAGGTTCTGCATAGTTTCTAAAATCTATTCTATAAGTGAGCTCATTCTTTGTGTCTTTGTGTTGGTATGCTCTGAAATCTTCAAAGTCTTCCTTCACCCATTGACTGTCTATATAACATGGGTCACATAGTAGAAGTTGACCTGAATCAACTCCTACATGACCAATTAGTTTTGTACTCATAAATTATCTTTTATTATTTCACTATAATTAGGTTTAAAACTATATTCATCTGATAGTTCTTCTAAAAGATGTTCTAATCTATCACCTAGTATATAAAGAAGTCTATCAACACCTCCTGCTTCATATATAGCTTTACATAACTCTACTTCTTCTGCTATAGTTGCTACTTGTTCTCTTATGTATGTTATACTATTTCTTGTTTTAGCAATTTCTATATATAATTCTTGAACTTTTTTATTTGTTTCTGACATAATTTTTAAGTTTCTGAATACATGAGGGCTAAATATTGTTCTTTAGAAAGATGATATGGTCTAAAAGTAGATTCTGTAAGCTTAGCTTTAGGTTTTATCTTAGCTACAATAATATCTCCTTGTCTATATATCTTCTCTAAATTTTCTTCTGGTACGTCAACACGTACAGTCCAAGCAATTGCTCTAATAGCATCTGGTTGTTCTGCTTCATCTCCAGTTGCCCACCATCTAGATCCTAATGCAGCTTCTCTTGGTACATACAGCCAATATTCTCTATTAGTAGTTGTACACCAACATCTTACAGCAAATACAGGACTAGGTGGATTGCCCCATCTGTCTTTATCATATAGTTTAGTACCTTCTATTTGATAGAGCTCATAGATGTCTTCAAAAACATATTCATACTCTTTATTATCATCATCCCATCTTGTTCTTTTTTTATCAACTACTTGTTTATCTAAAAGAATAGGTTCAAGACCTTTGAATAGTTTTTCTATACCAATAGCATCAAAATAGACACGTCTTTCTTCTGTATTAGCTACTTGAAGAGCTTCCTCTACTGTAATTACCATAATTTTATTCCAGCAGTCTTGTACAAACTCATCAAAGTCACTTAAGCTTTCATGTGTAATAACATCTTTCTGAAAATCTCTATAATCATCTTGGTATTTAGTCTTCCAAAGTCTAAGTGCTGTTGTTAAGTCAAACCCACTTCTATTGTTTACAATATAGGTTTGTTCTGCATAATTAATTTGCATTTTCTGTTTGATTTAATTTTTCATCAATAGTGTTAATGATATTATCAGTTAGCTCTAATACAATAGTTCTTTCTTGACTGTCTATTGTATTAATTTCCACATTGTCTATTTTAAAAACTAACATATCATCTTCTTCAACAGCATCTTTTCTTTCTAAAATCCAGCTGTCGTTAGAGCCTCTAAATTCACAACTATCTGTTGATTCATAATTACTAAAAAGTGCATCAAATTCATCTTTTAAAACCTCCTCTAAGTTACTACAAATATCTAAATGTTCCTGAGTTAAGAAGCCATTTTTTACAATAAATTGTATAGAAATATTTGGTGTTTCATCATAATTACATTCTACTTCTACATGAAGTGTATCAAACCATAATTTCTTTGGAACTTGGATTATAATAGTAGTATCTAATGTATCATTTCCATCTTCACCATAGTAATCTGTTCCTTCAAATTTTCTTGTTGGAACATCATATATAGCTGTACCATTAGCTTGAAATTCTCCAGCCCATGAGCCATAGTTTAATTCAGTATACATATAGTCTAAAATAGCTTCTGTATATTCATTATCAACGTTATCTCCATCTATTTGAAAATAAGCCCAGCCAGAGTCTCCTCCACCTTCCCATCCTATAGATAGTTCTTTACCTTCGTTATCAAGGTTTTCAATCCATTTTAAAATTGATTTTTTCATGTTTAAATGTTTGTTGTGTAATCTAATTTTTCTTCTTTAATTTCTTTTAGTATTTTTCTACCTTCTCCAGGCTTGTACATCCATCCTTCTTGTGACATACAGTCTAGATAGTCTTTAATAGTTGGTATATGTCCTATGTCTTCCATAAGATGTTGTTCACCTATAGTACGTACAGGAACTGATTTACCATCTTTATTGATAACAACCACACCAAATTCTTTTTCACACCAAAAGATACCTTCTGAGTGATGTCTTAAGGCTCTATGCCTCATGTCTGGGTAATGAGCTTTAGTCTCATCAAACCAGTTGTGTATATTTATATAGTCTTGCCAGATTCCTCCATGTTTTTTAGCTGAAGAAATACTGTGGTGATAAGGATGTGACATTATCTGTATAATTTAAGTGTTGGATATTCTTCATTCCATCTATTTACTAAATCTTCCCAGTAACCTCTTTCAATACCATATCTTCTAATAACTTCTACAAGCTCTGGGTATCCTTTACCTAGTTTAGCTTGGTTATGTATATCTCCTTTAAAGATAGTGTCTATAAGAGAGGTCATAAATGAACCTTCTCTACCTAGTTTATACATACAGAATGTTTCTTCTGCTGCTGTTATTTTAGAATTCATGCTATTATTCAGTTTCATGTGACATAATCTCCTCAAACTGTTCTGCAGCTTTAGGATTTCTTTCTCTAAAGATTTCTAAAGTGATTTCATATCTACCATTAGTGATATTTTCTTCAAAATTAGAATTTATACAAGAATCTATAGTTGTTTGTAATATTTGATTTTTTCCTTCTAATTCTGTAACAGTTTTAGTTTGACTCACTGCTAAACAAACTAAATAAAATACACTAATTATATTAGCAAAAGCAAAAAATAGTGACCAATCAATTTTATTTATTAATTTTTTCATGTTTTCTTAAAATAGTTGTTTCAATAATAGTTTTTAATTCTAAAATGTAATTTTCTAATTTTTTGATATAATTATCTTTTTCTCTAATAATTTGATTGTTAAGCTCTTCTAATTGTTCATGAGCTTTTAATATTTCATCAAACATTATTTGTTTTATTTTTACATTTTTCACAATATTGTGGAGGTAAATGATTTTTATCACTACCCATTGTAAACTCAAGTTCTTCTTTAGTGAAGTCTCTACCTATTTTAATAATAGTGTAACAATCACTACAAAGCAATGCTAAATTGCCATTATTAAATTTTACAATAGCTTTTTCTTCATCCATTTGATTATCAATTAGTTATTAATAAAAAATGCATGAATTTTTCCTAAAATTTCATGCATTCTTGTCAAGTTTTTTGTGCAATAAACTGGACATTTAGTCTTCAACAGTTACGCTTACTTTTTTACCCTTAACAATATTATCAAGGATGTTTTCAAGCTCTGTTCGTTGATCATTATCTAATCTCATTAATTGATCGTTAATGTGATCAAGTCCTAATGAATCTGATAATTCTTCTTTATATACTTTACGAGTGTCTTCTCCTAACTTATCAAAGATGTTGTTAAGAATAAAATCACATTTGTTTATATAACCATTAAAGGTGTTCTTTAAATCTCCTGTGCAGCCTATTCTCACATCTTGAAAATACATTTTAGCTCTGTTGATGTGATGTAAGCCTTTAGCTAAAGAGAATGTGTCTTTTTCATAGCTCATGGGTATACTTGTTTAACTTCTTCACCATCTTCTGGTTGTTCCCAATATCTACAATAGAAATGTTCTCCTAGTTCATCTATAAGATGTTGTGGATATCCTTGTTCTACCAGCCATGTTAGAGAGTCATATCTTCTATCTTCAGGAATAGGTTTAGGAAACCCATATTGCCATCCTGATGGTGGGTCAATAATTAATGCCATAATGGAAAATTTTCTATGTTTTTAATGTTTTTTAATGTTTTAATAGGAAATATTCTATAAAATGGCACTAAACTCATTTTACTGCCAAGTTATAGTTGTTTTAATTGTTCTCTATACCATTTACAGCCTTCAATAAATCCAAGTTTTGCAGAGTCTCCTGTATATCTTTCCCAAGCAACATCTTCTATTTCTTCATCTGATATTTCTTGTTGGGGAAGTTGTTGTTCTTGTTGCCATTTAAAAAAACCTTTTTTGAATAAACTGAAATCTATATTAGTAGATTCTTCAAGTGTTTCTTGTTTAGATTCTTCTTTTGTAGCATCACTTCCCTTACTTCCAAATGTTTCTTGATAGTATTCAGTAGCAGACCTATTAATAACTTTTATATGCTCAAAGTTATCTCTACCACATTGAGAGTATGCATCTATTATCTCTTGCTTGTGCATTTCTTTAGCATCTTCTATAATATCCATTATTCCTTCGTGCTGATCTTCAGGTATCAGTTGGTCTATTAACCATTCTATTGATGTCATAAGTTTGTTGTTTATTTTCTACAATAACGTTCTTTTTGTAGGTTATAACCAACATTAAGCCCATAATGGGTCATTAATGATGATTATATCATACATTTTGAGTGTTTTATGACTCGTTAAGTCTTGACCTAGAAAAGCCAAGCTCTTTAGCTTCAGCTGGATTTTCTTCAATCCATCTGTGACAGTTTCTACATACAGCTAACCAAGTGCTCACTTTATTATGATTCTCTCCACGACCTTCCATATGATGGACATCAGTGGCTCCACCTGTACAATCTACTAATGTAGCTTGACATGTTGAAAACAATGCTAAATAAGCTTTTCTTTTCTTAGTGTATTCATCCATAGTAGCCTGCATCTTGATAGATACAGGCTTTATGGACTTTGGTTTCTCGATAGTATACCAGCATTGTTTGCAGTATTTTTCTTTACCATGTGATTTCCATATGTGTTTTAGTTCTTCACATCCAGCACATATTTTAAGTTTAGGTGTTATCATTAAACTAAATTAAAAAAGTTTTTTGGTAATACACTACATTCTACAAGTTTTTTAGAAAGCATTGTAGATGTAATTTTTAAGTCTTTTAAGGAAATAGGTACTTTAATTGATGGGTCTGTACCTTTGATGCAAAGCATCTGTTTTACTATTGGTGAATTTGGAAATATCTTAGATAAAAAAGTATCAACTTTAGCATTAGAAACTTCTTGCTTATAATCATTAATTATATACATAGCTCTATTATGCATTTCTTTGATGTTTCTTATTTGATCTTTTTCCATTTCCATAATAGCTTCATTAGAAAATGATTTTAGTCCATATACAGCTTGATTATATAGAGATTGTTGTACTTTATTAAAGTGTACATACTCTATTGCTTGATACTTTGCAGTACCATTTAATTGAATTTTTTTAACAGCATCATTAGTGTTGTTATAATAAACAAATTGATGTTTGTTTACATCTCCAAAGCTAATTGTTATACCTTTAGAGTTTGCTGAGATTGTTTTGTTTAAATTCATTTTGTAAATGTTTATATATAAAAAATAAGGGGCATCACATTATGTGACACCCCTGGTTAAATCATAAATCTACTACAAATCTAAACTTGCTTCAGTTTTAGATTTACTAGCTTTTAAACTAGATATCTCACGCTGAGCAGATTGTACTTCTCTAATCTCATCTGCATTAGTGTGATAGATTAAGTCATCTGTTGCATTTGGATTTGTTGTATAAAATGCTTGTCTATAAATTGGTTGATCATTGATGCGACATATCACACCTGTATCACCTGCGATCTTAAGATCACGATCTGGATTATCCATATTAAATGGAACGAGTGATTCAATCACTACAATCTTACCAGCAAGTTCTTGTCCATTAGAATAATTACAAGCTTGTAACTGATCTACTTTACCTTTAATAAAGCTAGATCTTCTACTCACTCTTAACCAGCCTGTATCACTGATTACTGGAGATGCTTGTTCAACACGAATGTATCCATACTCTGGATTGTTTTTAAAGATGCCAATTACATTTCCATTGTCATCTGCTGTTACTCTTACTTTTGGAGTCATAAAATTTAATTTAAATAAAAAACCCCTCGATAGAGGGGCTAGTGTTTTTTAATCTTCTTCAACATTATAATCAATGTCTAAGAAATTTATTTTGTCGTTTACAGGAATTTGAGTTAAATCTGGTGGAAGATCCTGAACATCTTCTAACAGTGCAGGTGGCTGCTTAGTGAGAATTGAGCCAAACCATGGATTTTCTTGTACTTCTCCATAATTATAGGCAATAAGATACTCAAGTTCTTCATCAGTCATATCAATGAATTGCTCTGTACTAATCTCAATAACTTTACCATTTGGTAATTGATATAACACTTTGTATATAATTTAATACTATAAATATATTGTTTATAATTTAAATAATATACATAATTATATAATTACTAGGATAATAGAGCTATAACTACTTACTCTTTGCCTTTTTAATCTCTCTAATAACTTTTTTATAGTAAGAATTGGTGCGATTTATTTGTTCTTGTTTCTCTACAAGTTTTGCTTTTAAAGCTGTCACTTCTTCTTCTAATTGTTTAGTTTTTGAGAAATTAAATAAGTTTTTTATAAATTTAAGCATTTTCTAATAATTTAAATAAACCTGAAAATCTACCACTAGTATTATTCATACTACCAGATTCATCAGCTTCAATAAGTTCAATAATATCTGATAAATCTCCATCAGAGTTTACTTGTTTACCTTTTCTTTTAATGTCATAAATAATGCTTTCTTGATGATCTTTAGTTTCTATAGAAACAAATACCACTTCTTTTTTAATTGGTATTTTCTTATAGTCACCTATTTCATCATTTATCACTTCTTCTTTATGAACAGTTCTCACCCATGCTTCTGTTCCCCACACTACAGCTGAAGGAATAAAATCATTTTTAATTGTTTTAAACACATCAGGTACCACGTTATTAATAAATTCATCTTTTGTTTCATCTGATTCCATATATTGATCATCTATAGGAATATGAATAATAGCTGGTTTATCATTTTCTTTTTTATTCTTATGTTCAGCAAATATTGTAATGTGTGGAAATAAATTACCCACTTCTTTCATATACCCTTGTATATGGTCTATATAAATTTCTTTAACTTCTTGATACTTTTCTGGACTCATATTTCAATAGTTTTTGTTGGTATAATTTCTTCTATTTTACCTTCGTACATAGGCATACGTTCTGTTTTATTTATAAAATGTAATAGAATGTATAATTCTGCTAATTTATCATAATCAACATCTCCTGCAAATTCTTTTTTAGGAAATATAACCATGTCTCCTGTGTCTATAACTTTAATTACTTCTTTACCTCTGTTATTTTCAGACCAGCAGTCATCATGACTTCTGTGAAGAGCTGTCACTTCATGACCATTGTCATTTGTATACTGCATGATAGTATATTCATGCACTTCTTTATTTTCACTCTTAGAATCAAAAGTATTTATTACTCTGTACATTGTCATTTATTATGTTTTATAGGTTTAAAATCAGGTTTAAGCTGGCAAATAAGATATAAAAAACCCCTCGTAGAAACGAAGGGCGTTATCAATCCAAATCCTATGAAAAACCCTTTAGTTTTCCCTTAATCTTTCGATCAGTGGACCTGAGGGGATTCGAACCCCTGTCCAAACAATTTGCCAATAATACCATTTTTACACGCTTAGTCAAGGTATGAGCTGACAACTCATGTACTAAAGTCAGTGTTTAAGCTGACTTTTGCACCCTAATAGGGCTAACTCATAGGTTAGATTCCACCACCTGGCTTCTAATGTTTTTAACGTCCTAATAATCCAGGAAATTTGGGACTGTGCTTTCTTTTTACATCATATAGTCTTGGATGGTCAGTGTCACAGGAAGACCCTATGTCTTTACGCTTGCTATTTTCTGTTCCAAAGTATAACTACTCGTCTGAGACTAGGCTGCAATAGCTTCGTCAGCACCAATGAAAGCCATTAAGCTATCAAAGGTCATATCAGAAAGTTCAACTGTTGTGTTGTCCTTTAAGTGTTAATCAGTTTGTTTGGCTACTGACTACGCCTTGCGTGTGATACTACCTGCTTGTTGCTGTCAAAACCAGGCAGGCCCATAAATTAACTAAGATGGGTCATTCTCCCATACGCTCCCTACTACAAGTAAGGGCTCTATTATGTTGGAGCTACTTAGCTAAATATTTTTACAAATATAGTACATTAAGAGGACATATTTTCTAATTTAGAGAATGCTCTGACCTTAAGTTATAAGCTGAACGTCCTAGCAATGCAGGGAACAGTCACATATAAACAGTACGTACTTGCTTCTCACTTCTGTACTAGTATGGCACTCTTAATCGTACTAATTATTTTAATAAAATTGTTATTGATGTAACATTCATTCCTCTTTTAATTCTTGTAAGCACTTTCTTATCTATGAGTGTTTTAATACTTCGTTTCACTGTAGAGTGGTCTACACCACATTCAGAAGCAATTCTGTCAATACCTACAGTGAGTTCATTAGTTTTACCATCTGCATAAGAACATAAATGAGCATAAATAGCTTTATCTCTTAAAGAAATATCAGGATCTCTAATAACAGTATTAGATACCATACCAAATCCTCTTTGGAGCCTTAAATTTTTCATCTTTGTTTATACCTTTAGCTTTTGCTATTGATTGATTAGAAAATATTTCATAATAGTCTCCTTTATGTACAAATTTAGGTCTATTTCCTTGATGCCAATGTCTATAACACAAAACTTTTTCTTCATCCATTCTATAATATGTTTTACCTATTGTATCAAACATAGTTTCTAGTTGTAAACATTCTTTACAATTATCCATAATAAAAGATTTAAAAAAACAGGGCTTCACCCACCCTGGGTGTATCACTACTAGTCATTGTAGCAGCTGCAATAGCTCTACATATGGTAGATACAGGACAAAGTCCTAACGTAACAAGGGTGTAATAGGCTGATCACAATTACAGGTTATTTTTTCATCCCTGATTAGAATAGATTCTCGTCTATACACACGTTCATGGTTGATCAGTATCCTGAGTTGGATTGGTTAGGGCAAGAACGTGCCCCTAAATCCTATAGATGTAATGACACATCATAGGTACTAGCTTGTGCTAGCCTCACCTTCTTTTATAGAATGAGCCTCTATGCCCATATTTATTACCAAATTTGAATTCTTGACACCATTTAGTACAATCTAGTGCATCATATGGTCTTTCTGGTCGTAGTTTAGGCTCAGGAAGTTTTTCTCCTTGAGCTCTAATACCAAATAAAAATGTTTTAATGTAAATCATGATTTTCATAATATTTAGAATGATTCAATCATGGGTAGCAATTGTAATGCCTCAGCATAAGATTGTGCCCATATTTTATAATCCACTCCATCTTTATTAGATGGAACAATCCATAATTTCTTACCATCTGCCTCTATTTTTATTGGCATTGGTTCTTTTACTAAATTTATCATAATAGTAGTTTAATAAGGTGAGTTAATACGTCTTTCCATCTTACCCCAGCTTTGATTTCCTTTACAGCCATATCCTGTTCTACAAGACGTCATTGCAAACAATAGCATGCATATAAATCCACCTACTATTATTCCTGCTAATAATGTTTCTAATTTTTTCACGTTTATAAATTTTAATTGTTTAAATAATAAAAAGTGACACTCTGTTTTATCCAGCTTACAAGTGTTGTGGCTGTCCCTCATCTAGTTCTTCACAGGTAGAGGTTAGGAATAGATTGTAGTTAAAGTTATCATCTTGGTATAACTTTGTTATACGAGCAAACCTATACAGTTGTCAAGCTGTTTCCCATCATGTAAGGCACATTAGGCAGTAACTACTTGCCTCGTATTTTAAGCTTTTACTAGCATTTCGATATAATATTTGCCAAGTGCTACATCTTTTTTAGATATATAATTCACTCTATCACAAATAAAATAGTCTAATGTAACTCTAGTGACAAGCATACGTTTTTTAGTTATTGAATTTACTAAACACATTATCATAACTATAAAATTTAAATAGGTAGCCCTTTGATATGATCGCCAGGCTTTCCCCATCCATAATTAGTTTACTTCTGTGTCAAAGAATTTAACACGTTGATCCACTTTGTTCATTTCTTTTATGATTTCATCTGGACTTTTCTCCATAGAGTTCATAATGAATAGATGTGTAGCAATATGTAAGCTTTCTAATGCGTCATCAAGATCAATATTCAACATTTTTGCTTCTTTGTATTTATTAATGGTTTCTTCCATTTTTTCTATAACGTCATCTGTTGACATTGCCTTTGCCAACATAACAAATAGTTCTTTAGATACTTTCATTTTTTAAAATTTAGTTGGAGTGTAATGATTTTTATTTGTTGATGGCATGATTGAGCCTATGTATACACAAGCAATTATATTTACTATGCTTGCCAATAGATTTACAATAAACCAAGGATGTTCTTGCCCCAGTTGATGTAATTGAGATGGTAGTTTAAATACAATGATATATATGGATAGAGATAACCACCATAATATGCTCATTAATAGCCAAAAACTCCATAATAGCTGTTTTTTCATAACTAATTGATTATCAATCAAACCATAAAATAGGGAGAGCTCACTAATGACCTATAAACATAGTATACTATAATATACTAGTATGATAATAGTGCACAGATGAGCCCTCACTTATTTATTTCGTGCTGTCCTTTTTAGGAATAGCACCACAATGAGTAACTGTTGTGTCGTTAGCCACTTTAACACTATCCATAGAAGGAGAGGTTGTGTTAGTTGAGCTGTTACAAGAGAATAACACTGCTGTAATAGCTACGATAATTGTTTTCATTTTGGTTTGATTTAGTGAAAAATAATTGTTAAAAGAGTAAGAATTTAGAAGATGTGAGTGATGATTGCTAAATCTTCATTATAATCCCATTTGCCTGTAATAAGACCATTAGCGATCTCTTCAGCATACATAGAGTCTAATACAGTGCCATCAGGAAAAGAAACATTGTATGTCACTCTACCATCCACTGTATCAGCTATTGCAATAGAAACGAGCTGGCTTGTCTTAACAAGACTTTCCATATCTTCTGTATGAATTTGCTTATTTGCATTTACAGCTGGTGGACAATCATAAGGATTAGGCTTAGAACAAGATGTAGTAAATGCTATAATAGCAATAACAACAATAATGATTAATGATTTGATAATTAATAACTTTTTCATGTGTTTAAATAATTAAATGAGAAAATAAGAATGCTAGCTATTACACTAGCATTCAATTTAAAAAGCTTCTTTGAAATAATGATGATGTTTTATATAATATTCTCGCGTGGGTAGCATAGCCATCCACCAACCAAAGAATATAGTGTATAACACAAACCATGGATTGTCAGAGATAATAGAATGATAACTATCCATCCATAACAAGCCAATAAGAGACATAAGTAAAAAAAGACCCATAAATGTTCCTAAATAGATTAGGATTGCGATAAGAGATTTCATGTTAAATGAATTTAAATGATTGGAGAATTGATTTTGTCCATTTTTTCTTTATGGTGTGCTTTAGTAGCAAAGTTGAGTTCTGTTGTATTATCATCATCATCACTCTTTCTACCATCATACACCAATACTTCTTGATCCAAAGCCCAAAAGTACATGTCTCTCACCCTTTCAAAGGTTTCTAGATCGTCATGTTCTTCTTTAATTAGTTTGTAGCCAACAACCTTGTTGTCAGCATTACGTGTAAGTTCCATTTTCATTTGTAAATAATTTTTAATGTTTGGGGAAATAAAAACAGTGGTTAATGCATCACCACTAAAGCCACAGTTAAATGAAGTCTAACTGCTAGAAATCCTATATAATAACACCACTCCAGAAGACATCTGTGTTGCATATCAGTCCTTTATACGACTAATAGTGTGGTTAAATAAAATGAGCAGTTTATAGATGTGCTTAGATCTAATGCTGTTAGCATCATTCAGAAGGTTGTTTTACATTACGTACAATGGCCTACAAGCTGTACAACCCTTTCCAGGGAATTAAGTGTGTGTATGTCATAATTACCAGATTGCATTAAACAGACATACTGGATTAAACTGAATGATTTCTAAGGATTACCAATAACCTAGAATAGAATTGTCCACTCTGCATTCAAATGTAATAATAGGAACTATAATGTTTTATATTCAGTATTGCTAGCATACCTTATAACCTATTTCTATCTTATCATAATTATTCAGGTTATTTAGCAATATGCTTATTTACCTGGTTACAATATATTACATTTGTCTACCCTTGTGAAGTAGAGATGATGCATTAAACATATATTATAGCTATCTAATGCCACCAAAAGTGGTCTATATTAGTGCTATTTGAATTAGATGAAAGAATAAAGAGTGTGTGTCTACCACATAGATAAACACACACACAATTAGTTGATACTCAGTGGTTTAACAGAGATGAGCTCTCTCTGGATGAGATGTATTACGCATTGCGTACATCTTCTGCTGTAGTCATTACATCTACAAGAGACTTAACGATTACAACAGTTCCATTAGCTAAGATAGTTGCTAACATAGATAAGTTTTAGATTGTGAGTGAATAGTGTAAACTAAAAAACAATATATAATAACATTGGACAGAGCCAATGGTGTAAACTAAAAAATAACAGTATGCACATATTACTATGCATACTGTTACAATGGGATTACGCACCCAATAAATCCATAATCTCTTCTGCACTTGCCACACGACTGGTACTGATCTCAAAGAAAGGACGCTTCACGCCATCTCTTTCAGCAAAAGACAATAACACTTGTACATCTTGTCCCACAGAAATCTCTGTTTTGTTTGGGCCTAATGTACGATTAGCGAAGAACTTCTTCCCTAATAAAGCACCACTTTTGAACTCCACTTCGCAAAGAAGGAAGTGCTTGCCATTTGACTTTGGACGAGCTTCGTCATCGATAGTCAAGATGATAGCGTCAAAAGATTGAACTGTTGGTTTGTTTGTTGACTGTTCCATTTTATATTTGAGTTTTAGGTGACATTGTTGAGGGGGTACACACACTCCCCAAAACAGAGTAGGGGTTGCTCATGAATACCCCATTACATCTTCTAACACAATAGTGGGGGGATATGTAAGATGTATTAACAAAGTGGGGATATTTAATTATAGGGGTGTATATAATATATAATTAAATTTGTTAAGTTTAAACATTTAAAGTATATTATATTATGAACCAGACAGAATTTAGAAAACTAACTGAAGAGGGGGAAGAAGAACTTCTTTCTCATTATAGGGTGGGTAGAAACAAATGGGGTCAGGAAGTACAAGTACCTGTGGTGGATGTAAGAGATGGGATAGCTTATAGACTTATGGCTATGCAGATGATAAAGGCTAATAACAGGAGTAGGTATATGAATTACAATCAATACAATCAATCACGTAAATCTAAACAACAACTATAATGATACACAGATGTAAAGTGCATTGTCATACAATCAATCCTACAGAAATGAATTTACTAGGTCTTAATGATGATGGTGGTAAGTGGCTACCATTTGCTATTGATATAGGTGTAGTGACAGCAGCTAAGATGAGTACAGATGAGTTGGGGGAGCCTTCATACAACTGCACTAGTATATTCACTAATACAGGGGAAACTTTTATATTAGATACACACTATTTAGACTTTATAAATAAGTGGGAGTCTTATATAAATATGATGGATGGGGGGATTGATCTAAACTTATCACTTGGTGACGATGATGACATCATTCTTTAATTTCCCTATATATTATGTTAAAAAATAAAATTAAAAAAAAGCTATTTAAAAAAATTAAGAAAGCTGTATGTAAATCTGTTAAGAAAGCAATGGAAAGAATAGGTGAACCTGTAGCTAAATCAAAAGGTATTATATAACAATTAAAATAAACCAAAATGTCAGAACAAGTAAATGAGCAACAAGCTCCAAGTAAAGAACAAGTGATTGCTTTTATGGAAGAACAAATTGAAGTGAAAGAGGTTCAATTAAAGCTTCAAGAATTAAACACTAGATTAGCTGTGGCTAGAGCTGAGGAAATCAAGGCTCTATCTTTTATAGGTAATGCCACCAATCCTAGCCAAACACAACCACAAGGAACACCTTACAATCTTACACAAGAAGATCTTGATGCCAACCCAGAATTAGTGGAAGCAGGATTGAAAGTGGGTGATCAAGTGTTAAGATCTGAAGAACCTATTCCTGCTCCACCTGTAGAAGAAGAACAGACTAAATCAAGAGGTCTTAAAAAGTAATCAATGCCAACAACCCCTTTATATAAACTTAAAGATTATAAAGAAACCTTTAAGTTTGAAAAAGAACAACCTAGAGAACTAAGAAAGGATAATAGTTATAAGACATACATGCTAGAGGAAGAAAATAACATCCAAGGCATATGGCTTAAAGATGAAAGAAAAGAGATAGTGGGAGAAATCATTCTATCTTGGAAATCATCTAATGTATTACATATGAATAGTCTCACTGTTATTCCTACACAAAAAGGACAGGGATATGGTCATGACTTAGTTAAGCTGACTATAGAGTGGGGTTTAGAAGCTGGCTTTAGTGTTCTTACAGGAGAGGCCTGTATAGGTGCTTGTTGGAAAATATTTGAAAACTTTGGAGCCATTCCAATCCTATCTTATAAAGATTGGACTGGCACAAAGCAAGAATACATAAGTTTTAAATTAGAATTATAATGGCTATTGTAAACCAAGTGGATAAGAAAGTAAAGATGGATAAGTGGGGTATTGTAAAATACCAGCTTATTACGCATTGCTATTTAACATATGTACAATTAAGCAATGCTGAACTTGATTGTCTCACTTATTTAGCTATTGAAGGAGAGCAAGAACTCACCAACTTTTGTAATGTAATATTTGAAAAGAAGATATTTTCTTCTCCACAAAGTGCACGTAATTGTTTAGCTAAGTTGGAAAAGAAAGGTATGATTATAAAAGAAGGAAAAAATAAAAAGAAAATAGTTCTTAATCCTATTTTAAATATTCATAGTGATGGTAATATTCTTTTAGATTTTAAATTTTTAAGTGTTGCTACATCCTAAAAAAGCTAAAACATTAATATCTGATACTAGTAGAATAACTGGCATTGGGGAAAATATAATAGAAGATGTAACATCTTTTTATTGGGAGGAGGTGAGAAAAAGTCTATCGTCTTTAAAACATCAAAGAATACATCTCACCAATCTTGGGGACTTTACCATCAAACATTGGAAATTAGAAGATAAGATAAATAGTCTTGAGAAATGGGAAGAGACCAATAAACAAAAAGGCATGCAGCAAATGACTGCTCGTTTTAAAATAGCTGAGAATTTATTTGATTTAAGAAATTTAAGAAATATAATTCAAGAAGAAAACCAACGTAAAGATTTTATTAAACTGCACAAAGATGAGTCTAAAAGAAAACATAATAAAGATATGGAAGAACAAGGGTCAGATAATAGAGGGGATAACGAATAGTGTTTTTAAGAAAGAAGATGTAGAAGAGATTGCACAACAAAGAATGCAGATTTGCCTAAGTTGTGAACTTCTAGATGTGCAAGGTGAAGGGTGTTTTGTTAAAGGAACACATCCTTGTTGCAATGAAAAACTAGGAGGATGTGGATGTTCTCTATCTTTAAAAACAAGAGCACTTAGTTCAGATTGTCCTCTTGGTAAATGGAAAGCAGAACTAACAGAAGAAGAAGAAAATCAATTAAATCAAAAGCTAGGACTATGAGTGGATTAAAATTTACACCTCACAATCACAAATATACAAGTGAAGATGGTATTGATTGGTTAAGTGTCACTAGTTTAATATCACAATTTAAACAACCATTTGATGCAGAAACTATAGCATCTAAAGTGGCTAAAAGTAAAAAGAGTAAGTGGTATGGAATGACACCTGCAGAAATTAAAGAAGCTTGGAAGTCAGAAGCTAAACGTGCTACAGATCTTGGCACATGGTATCATAATCAAAGAGAGAATGACTTGTGTCAAATAGGAGATATGGAAAGACATGGTGTAACAGTGCCAGTGTTTAAACCTATTGAAGTGGAAGGAATAAAATATTCTCCAGAACAAAAGCTTAAAGAAGGCATCTATCCAGAACACATGGTGTACCTTCGTTCAGCAGGTGTATGTGGTCAGTCTGATCTTGTGGAAGTGGTAGATGGTAAAGTTCATATAACAGATTATAAAACTAATAAAGAAATTAAAGTTGAAGGATTTACTAATTGGGAAGGAAAGACACAAAAAATGTCTTATCCTCTCAGTCATCTTGATGATTGTCATCTTAATCACTATGCTCTTCAGCTTAGTATGTATTTGTTTATTATTCTTAAGCATAACCCTAAACTTAATCCTGGTGTTCTCACAATTCATCACATATTGTTTGAGGAGGCAGGACGCGATAGGTTTGACAATCCTATATCTGCTCTTGATACTGATGGTAATCCTATTGTCCTTGATCTAATACAATATGACCTTCCCTATTTAAAAGAAGAAGCAATAGCTCTTATACACTGGTTAGAAGATAACAAACATAAATTAAAATCACATTAATGGAACAAAAGAAAAAAGTTTTAAAAAGTGAAATTAAATATGAAATCACTCTTAATGATGAACAGAAAGAAGCTAAAAGACTAATAAGAGAAAATCAAATAGTGGTGATAACAGGTAGAGCAGGCTGTGGTAAGAGTCTTGTATCAGCTCAAACAGCTCTTGACTTTATATTCAAAAAAGAATATGACAACATATATGTTACACGTGCAGCTGTTGAAGTTGGTCATTCTCTTGGCTTTTTGCCTGGGAGCTTGGATGAAAAGTTCAACCCATATTTGGAAGCCTTTCAAGAAAACCTTATTAAGTGTTATAATAAAACTAAAATTGATGATCTTATCAAAGATAAAAAAGTCATTGCACTACCTGTACAGTTTATACGTGGCAAAACTATTGACGATGTACTTGTGGTGGAAGAAGCCCAAAATTTGACTAAGGCAGAAATGCTTGCACTACTTACACGTCTTGGAAAGAATGGTAGGATTATAATCAATGGCGATAATGAACAAAAGGATATTAAAGATGACTTTAATGGACTTAGTTATGCTATTGATCTTTCTAAAAAGATTGATGGAATTAAATGGATTAAATTAAAACATAACCACAGGAGTGATCTAGTGGGTAAAATTTTAGACTATGAATACTCAGGAAAATAATATACTTACAATAGCAGAAATACTAGACTTGTATGTTAATGGGGACATTGTTCCTGCTGGCACAGCAAGAAAATGCTATATGAGTGAAGACCATAAAAGAAAGAACATCATATCATGGATACATGATAATGAATTAAAAAACCAAGCCTTTTTAAGAGGCATGTCTATGACATCAGCTAAAAGAGATTTATTACAAAATAGAAGTTTATTAGGATAAAATGATATTACAACTAAACCCAACAGTAGAAGTCCATACACCATTAGGTGATGGAGAAGCCATGTTTATTATAGATTATGGAATTAATATAAACACTGTGTGGGTAGTGAGACTACCCAAAGGTGTTATTAAACATTTTTATTCTGATGATGTAAGGATATGGGGAAACCCAATGAATGGAGAAGGATGGGATTGTGAAAGACTAGATGAAATAGTAAAAAAGATTCCACCTAATGCAAAACGTAACATGGACTTTTTAAAAGAAGAAAAAAATGATTAGATTATTTGATGTAAGTAATGGTAAAGTGATTCCTAGTGAACACTGTTACACATTAAAGTTTCTTAAAGATATAATGGATGTTCACCCAGATGATCATCTCACTATATATGCCTACTTTTTTTATATGACTTGCCCCAATCCAGATATGAATCCTTTCTTTGATATACAAGAAACAGATAAAGAAAGTATCATCTTAAAAGAAATAGATGCTGACTTTAGTGTTGATGATGATCTTATAGTGGCTGGGTTAAAGAGATGTGAACAACTCTATCAAACTCCTACATACAGAGCATATCTTGGGATAAAAATATTTTTAGATAATATGGCTAAAAGTATGGCAACAGAACAACTTACATTTGGTAGAGATGGATCTAGTCCTGCACTTCTCAGAATGGCAGAGAAGTATGATGCAGTGAGACAATCATTTAAAGGAGTGTATAAAGATCTTATGGAAGAACAACAATCATCTGTAAGAGGTGGACAAAACTTAGCATATGATCAATAAAACAAATAATATGAAACAAGAAGTTTATCAAGACGAAGAACCTTATTATAAACCAGCTGATTTAGCTTATTTAGAAGATTGGGTATTTCATTATAATTCAACTAATGAACAGTGGGCAGCTGTTCCACGTGAAACATACAATGAGTATTGGAATGATTATAAACATGCAGGTGTTCTTAGAAGTAAACATCTAAATACATTATTAGACCTTTTACATAAGAGTAAAGGTGACATAGATATTATAGAAGATATTACACGTGGAGAAATCAAGTAACTTTATAGAAGTACCTACATACAAAGATGGCCAATGGTCTGTCACTGAATTTCCTACAAGAGAAGAATTCAGAGACTTTCTATTACCATTGTTTAAAGAACCTGGTAAGTATGAATTTAATGAAGACAGTTTAATGTTCAATGCTGAAGGACGTAAGTTTCAAAAGCAAGGATATTATTGTCATGCCCCATTAAAGAGTAAAGACTTTATAACATATTGGGATGATCAAAAAAACAAATGTCGCACTGGCATTATTATTCATAGTGGAGATTACACTTGGTATCTATCTAGAGACTATTATATGTGGCTTAATTTCTTGCCAATCTATGATAAAGAAGAAAAAAGATTTGATTTTGCAAAAGTCAGGGATGCTCAGTATCACATGGCTCTCTATGAAATTTTAGGAGAACTTCATTATAAGCATGCTATTATTTTAAAGAAACGTCAGATAGCTTCTTCTTATTTCCACATGGCTAAACTACTTAATCAATATTGGTTTGAAGAAGGTGCTGTGTTAAAGATAGGAGCAAGTCTAAAAGATTATATAAATGAGAAAGGATCTTGGAAGTTTCTTAATGAATACAAAAACTTCTTAAATGAACACACTGCTTGGTATAGACCAGCTGAGCCAGATAAGGTGGGAGCATGGCAACAGCAAATTAAAGTGAGAATAAATAATCGTGATACTTATAGAGGATTAAAATCTACAATTAACTCTTACTCTTTTGAAAAAGATCCAACCAATGGTGTGGGTGGACCTGTAACGTATTTCTTTCATGAGGAGGGGGGTATTGCTCCTAAGATGAATGACACCTATGGGTTTATGAAACCAGCCCTTAAATCAGGCCATATCATCACAGGACAGTTTATTGCTGCAGGATCTGTAGGTGATCTTGATCAATGTGAACCTCTTAAAGAATACATCATACATCCAGAAGAAAATGGATTCTATGCAGTGGAATCAAATCTTTTAGATGGAGATGGTAGTATAGGTAAAACAGGATTATTTATACCAGAACAGTGGTCTATGCCTCCTTATATAGATGGATATGGTAACTCTAAAGTGGAAGAAGCTTTAGTTGCTCTTGACGAAGAGTTTGAAAAATCTAAGAAGAACATGGATCCAGCTGCTTACCAGCTTACAATATCTCAGCATCCTCGTACTATAGAAGAAGCTTTTGCTACACGTAAGATAAGTGTATTCCCTCCACACTTAGTATCTAAACAATTACAACGTATTAGTGATAAAAACTATGGAGTGGAATATCTTGAGCTTTCTAGAAATGCTGAAGGAAAGATTATAGATAAGCAATCCAGAAAGATTCCTATAATGGAATTTCCTATTTCTAAGAGAACAGAAGATAAAGAAGGTGTAATATGTGTATATGAAAGACCTCACCCCAATCCTTCATTTGGAATGTATTATGCCTCTGTAGATCCTGTAGGAGAAGGTAAAACAACCACTTCTGATTCTTTATGTGCTATATATGTTTACAAAAATGCTGTAGAGGTTATTAAAGACAATGGTAATGGAGATGTAGAAAATTCTATAGAACGAGATGGCTTAGTGGCTAGCTGGTGTGGAAGATTTGATGACATTAATAAAACCCATGAAAGACTAGAACTTCTTATAGAGTGGTATAATGCTTGGACAATTGTGGAAAATAACGTAGCTTTATTTATACAGTATATGATATCTAGAAAGAGACAAAAATACTTGGTTCCTAAAGATATGATATTATTCTTAAAAGATATAGGAGCTAATAGAAATGTGTTTCAAGAATATGGCTGGAAGAATGTGGGTACATTATTTAAAGGAAACCTTCTATCTTATGGTATTGAATTTCTTAAAGAAGAACTTGACAATGAAACTCTACCAGATGGAACCATTGTAAAAACCATTTATGGGGTGGAAAGAATACCAGATCCCATGCTTCTAAAAGAAATGCAGGCTTATAGAGAAGGTGTCAATGTGGATAGACTTGTAGCATTCTGTGCTCTTATAGCTTTTGCTAAAGTGCAACAATCTAATAGAGGCCTATCTAAACGTATTGAGACCAATAAAGAAAACTTGGCAAATAGCCAAAAAATTAGTAAATTAAATTGGGGCCCCTTTAGACACATGGGTCAATCAAAACTTAAACCTTCAGTGTATGCACAACCAAGAAGTCCCTTTAAAAACATCAGATAGCATAACAATTTCTATTACAGATTGGAATGCTGGAACTTTTATATTTACAAATACAACAGGACCAAGAGATGTCACCTATGTTAACTATGAATATATTACCCTAACTAATTAATAATCATGCAAGTATATAACGCATTAGACCTTAAAGCTGGAAAGAAAGTAGAATACCACAAGATGGGTGTGCTTACGCAACCTATTCAATTTCTACCACAAGCTGATAAAGATGATCAGTGGAGAGCATGGAATCTTGACTGGTTAGAGTTTCAGGGAATGAAACAACTTAGACGTAATGCAAGACGTCTAATGAAAAACTATAAATTAGCTAAAGGTATTATTGATCGCACTGATTATATAGTGGAGGAAAATAATGAGATGGCTGATCTTATAGACACACTTACAAAAGAGGATGCATCAGCTTTAGAGCTTAAATTCTATCCTATTATTCCTAGCGTTGTAAACGTTCTTACAAATGAATTCTCTAAGAGAACTTCAAGAATAATGTTTAGAGCTGTAGATGATCAGTCTTATAATGAGATGCTTGATATGAAAAGGCAAATGATTGAAGATGCTTTGCTTGATGATGCCAAAAATAAAATAATGGCTAAGATGACTGAGATGGGACTTGATTTAAATTCTGAACAAGCTCAGCAAGAATCATCTCCTGAAAAACTTAAAACACTTCCAGAAATACAAGCTTATTTTAATAAGGACTATCGTTCTATGATAGAACAATGGGCCACTCACCAAATGAGAGTGGATGATGAAAGATTTAAAATGCAAGAACTAGAAGAAAGAGCTTTTAGAGATATGCTCATCACTGATAGAGAGTTTTGGCATTTTGCTTTAGGCGAAGAAGATTATGAATTAGAATTATGGAATCCATTACTTACATTCTACCATAAGAGCCCAGATGTACGTTACATATCTCAGGGTAACTGGGTGGGTAAGATTGATATGATGTCTGTATCAGACGTATTAGATAAGTATGGATGGATGATGACTCAAGATCAATTAGAAGCTCTTGAAGTTATCTATCCTGTACGTTCTGCAGGTTATGCAGTTTCTGGATATCAAAATGATGGTACATATTATGACCCTACAAGATCTCATGAGTGGAACACTCAACTTCCTTCACTTGCTTATAGGCAGTTTACTTCTTTATATGATGCTAAGTTTGGCACTGGTGATATTGCTGAGTGGATCCTATCTGATAGTGAAGATCTTCAAGACTTTGGTAAATCTCATATGCTTCGTGTTACACATTGTTATTGGAAAAGTCAAAGGAAAGTGGGCCATCTTACTAAAATCACTGAAGATGGGGAAATAATTCAAGAAGTTATTACAGAAGATTATAAAATGGTTGATAAACCTATGTATAACACAGCTGTATATAAACAAAAAACTAAAGATAATCTTATATATGGGGACCATATTGATTGGATATGGATTAATGAAACATGGGGTGGTGTGAAGATAGGACCAAATAGACCTGCATTTTGGGGTGTAAATAACCCAGGGGGTATCAATCCCATCTATCTTGGGTTACAAGGAGGTAAGCCAGGTAGAATTCCTTTCCAATTTAAAGGAGATCAAACACTTTATGGATGTAAGCTTCCTGTAGAAGGATCAGTGTTTGGAGATAGAAACACACGTTCAGTGAGTCTTGTAGATCTTATGAAACCATATCAAATTGGTTTTAACATAGTAAATAATCAAATAGCAGACATCTTGGTTGATGAACTAGGCACAGTGATTATGTTAGACCAGAATGCTTTACCTCGTCACTCATTAGGAGAAGATTGGGGTAAAAATAATCTGGCTAAAGCTTATGTTGCTATGAAGAACTTTCAAATGTTACCATTGGATACTTCAATCACCAATACAGAGAATGCTCTTAACTTCCAACATTATCAAGTGTTAAACCTAGAACAAACTCAACGTTTAATGTCTAGGATACAATTAGGTAACTATTTTAAACAACAAGCGTTTGCTGTAATAGGATTGAATGAGCAACGTATGGGAATGCAGATAGCTCAGCAACAAACTGCTACAGGTATAGAACAAGCTATGAATGCTTCTTATGCACAGACAGAACAATACTTTATACAGCATAGTGATAACTTAATGCCTCGTGTACACCAAATGAGAACTGACTTAGCACAGTATTATCATTCTAAGAAACCTAGTGTACGTCTTCAATACATCACTACAGCTGATGAAAAGATGAACTTTGAAATGAATGGTACAGATCTTCTTATGAGAGATCTTAACATCTTCTGTTCTACTAAAACTAATTCTCGTGCTATTATGGAACAGCTTAAACAACTAGCTATACAGAATAACACTAGTGGTGCTTCTATATTTGATCTTGGTAATATTATTAAATCAGAGTCTATTGCTGAGCTTACAGGTGTTCTTAAAGGTACAGAAGAGAAGATGCTGCAACAAAAACAACAAGAACAACAGCATCAACAACAAATGCAACAAGAGCAGTTACAATCTCAAGAGAAACAATTGCAAATGCAAATGCAATTTAAATCTGATGAATCTCAAAAAGATAGAGACACTAACATCACTGTGGCTGAAATTAGAGCTGCAGGGTATGGTGCAGGAGTGGATATTAACCAAAACCAGCAATCTGATTATGTGGATGCTTTGGCTAAGATTCAAGATGATCAACGTTATCAAGATGAAATGAATCTTAAAAGGGAAACCCACCTTGTAGAAAAACAACAATCAGATGATAAACTAGATGTAGAAAGACAAAAGATTCAAACTCAAAAAGATATAGCTAATAAACAACTTCAAATAGCTAAAGAAAATAAGAATAAATATGATAAGCCTGGATCTGCTAAAAAGAAATAGAATAGTTATAGCTCTATTATCCATAGCTTAGGTGTGATTTAAAAAGATTTTGTAAATTTTTAGAGTTTAAATTAGTATATTATTAATGTAGAGATACACATAAAAAACCAATATATATTATGGCTGAAAATCAAACAAATGTACAGACTTCTGTACAACAAATAGATGTAGATATTGATAGCTGGTTAGGAGCTCCTGGTGCTGACAGTATTGTCACTCCTTCTAAAGAAGAAGCAAAACCAAATCTATTCAGTAAAAACACAACAGATCTTACTTTCTTAGATAAACCTTCTGCTCTTGATAAACCTTTAACAGGTGACGAGGAAAGTGATATTAAAGAAAAGCTAGTATCTAAAGAACAAGCTAAAGAAATTCTAAGTGACATTTTGGATGGCGACATTACAGATGAGCTAGAAGAAGATGATACTCCTAAAAAAGGAAGACCAAAAACAGAAAAGTCTGGATTGGTTGAGTTTCTAAAGAAAAGAATAGAATCAAATGAAATGTTTGCATTTGATGACTATGATGAAAAGAAACAATCGTTAGATGAATACTTAGGAAATCTATCTGAAAAAGATGTAGATGAACTATGGAAAGCTAATGTTGATAATCTTAAAAGTGAAGTGGCTTCTCAAACACCTGCTGAATTTTTTAAGAGTCTTCCAGAAGAACTTCAATATGCTGCTAAGTATGTAGCAGATGGTGGTCAAGATCTTAAAGGACTATTTCAAGCTTTAGCTCAAACAGAACAAGTGAGAGAGCTTGATCCTAATGATGATTATGATCAAGAGCTTATTATAAGAAACTTTTTACAAGCTCGTGGAGAAGATGCTGAAGATATCGAAGAAGAAATAGCCACTCTTAGAGATCTTGGATCTCTTGAAAAGAAAGCTAAACAATACAAACCAAAGTTGGATGCAATGCAAGAACAAATTGTTCATGCACAACTTGCTGAACAAGAGCAACGTAGACAACAACAAGAACAAGCAGCTAGTGCATATATACAAAACGTATTTGAAGCACTTAGACCTGGAGAGATAAGTGGAATGAAACTTGATAAAAAAACTCAAGCATTTCTTTATTCAGGACTTGTTCAACCTCAATATCCTTCTGTATCAGGTAGACCTACTAATTTGTTAGGACATCTTTTAGAGAAGTATCAATATGTAGAGCCCAATTATGAATTAATTGCTGAAGCTCTTTGGTTACTTTCTAGCCCTGATGACTATCGTCAATCTTTACAAAAACAGGGTAAGAATGCAGCAGTTGAACAAACTGTAAGACAATTAAAGACAGAACAAGCTCGTAAGAATATTTCTACATATCACGAAGAAGAAGAACAAAATAAGCCTAAAAAAATAACTAGACAAACAAATATTTTTAAACGATAATAATTTTATTAACCCTTAAATTTTAAGCCCTATGGCAACCCCAGTTTTAAACAATGGTATATTCCTACGTGACACTCAGTATCATACGAGTTCACATGTGGATTCATATCACTTATCTAACTTACTAAAATCTGCAGAGCCAACTGACTTAGGTCCAGTTGATTTGTGGGCAATGGTACAAAAGGTAGAAATGCCTCTTTATCAAATGTCTTCTTTTGGTGGTAAGAATGTGATTATGGTAGACAACGCACGTGGTGAATACAAATGGCAAATTCCTGTAGCACAGGACTTACCTTACATCATTGAAGATCTTGATCCTCAGAATGCAACTAAAGGCGTTGATGGTCAAACCTTCAAGATTAAATTAAACAAACGTTCTTTTGGTCATGGTGATATCATCACTTATGACAAGTACAATGGTGTGGAAATGTACATCACTGCTGATGATGTTATCCCAGCAGGAGATGGTTTCATATACACAGTACAGTTGGTAAACAACGACAACACTAAATTCTTGGACAACAAATACATTACAGTTGGTACAAGAGTGTTTAGAAAAGGTTCTGCTCGTGGTGAGTATGGCGAAAGATTCTCTGACATTGGTTCAGTGTCTGCAGGATTTAGAGAGTTCTACAACTACGTTGGTGGTGCTGAAGCTCACGTTCATTATTCAATCTCTAGTCGTGCTGACTTGATGATGAAAGGTGGAATGAAAGCTGATGGTACAGTTCCAGTTATTGAACTTTGGAGAAACTTTGACAAAAATCCTGATCCTTCTATTACTAACTTGGAAGATATGGCTTCTAAGATGGGTAAGGACTATGTTAAAAAAGCATACCAATCAGGTCAATTAACTCGTTCTTTCTTGACTACTTTAGAAGCAGCTCATTTGACTAAGATTGCTAATGACATCGAAACTTACTTAATGTGGGGACAAGGTGGTAAAGTTAAGCAAGATGGTCCAGATGATATTCGTTTATCAGTGGGTCTTTGGAAGCAATTAGATAACTCTTACAAGCGTATATATAATCGTGGTACTTTCAATTTGGATTTGTTTAAATCTGAATTATTCAACTTCTTCAATGGTAAGGTTGAATTTAAAGGACCAGATCCTCAACGTCAGTTGATTGTTCAAACTGGTTTGGGTGGTATGAAGCTTGTTAACGAAGCTATCAAGCGTGAAGCTGTTAACTCAGGTTTGGTTATTAATGCTCATGAGATTGGA
>Ga0209500_10000169_pt1 | contig 58985 bp, 51 predicted proteins | sample S_140212_EF_Meta_FD_187323 | JGI IMG/M metagenome (GOLD analysis project Ga0209500, IMG submission 187323) | Freshwater microbial communities from Lake Simoncouche, Canada to study carbon cycling - S_140212_EF_MetaG (SPAdes) (version 2) | ecosystem: Environmental > Aquatic > Freshwater > Lake ... | reverse complement strand
CGGCCGGAGAAATGATCCGCATCGCGCCCGAACTCGATGCCCGGCCCGACCCGCAGCTCGGACCAGGCGAACATTGGAGCCATGAAACGCGCGCCTGGGACGCTCCGGCCTCGACCGAATTCGTCAATCGCCACCTCCATCGGGATCTGCGCGAAGTGCGCTTTTCTTTCGCCGCTTTCTCGGATGCACCGCTGACACCACTTCCGCCCGGATTGAGCCGGCTCATATCCGATGTGCAGATCATCAAGGGCCTGCTGCGTTTCATCACTATCCGCGAAGGCGCGATTGAGTCGGTCGAAGTGCCGACCCGCGGCCTCTCTAAACATGAGGTCAAAAAACTGGCGGCGACCTTCGGACGCGGGGACATTGTCCGCCACCCTCACCCGGCCGCGCCGAAGTTGCGCTTGGCTAATCATGAGGAATTAAAGGTGTTTTGGACGCCCGAGGCTCCACAGGAACCATAATGTAACAATGTCGGTAGGGCATTTGTTTGCCTGCCGACTCGGACCAGGATTTGCTTCAAGCATTCTTTCTCTCCCGACACCCTTCCCTCCTTATCTCCATGTTTAATCGCGAACTCAGTTGGCTAAGCTTCGATCGTCGAGTCCTCGAACTCGCCGAAGACGACTCCGTCCCCCTCCTCGAACGCGTTCGCTTCCTCTCCATCGTCAGCTCGAATCTCGACGAATTCTTCGAGATCCGTGTCGCTGGCATTATGCAGCAGGAAGAGTCCGCCAGCCATCCGGCGACCAAGGAGTTTCTCGCCTCCGTCCTGCAACGCACCCGCGACTTGGTCCAGGCCCAGCAACTTTGCTGGAGGCAGAAATTACTGCCGGCGCTCGCCGCCCACGGGATCGAGGTACTCTCCCGCGAGCAGCTAGGCGACAGCGCCCGAACCGAACTGTCCCCTCGCTTTGACCGAGACATCCTGCCTGCGTTGACCCCGTTGGCCATCGATCCTTCGCACCCCTTCCCCGTCCTGACCAACAAAGGACTCTACCTGCTGGCACTGCTTCGTGATCCGGCTTCTGGCGAGCTACGCCGGGCAGTCGTACCCGTACCGCGCATCTTGCCGCGCATCCTCGGCCTCGCAGATCGCAAGAGCTTCACCTTCCTCAGCCAAGTCATTCAGCTATTCATCCACCGGCTCTTCCCGGGACTCGAACTCCAAGGCTCCTGGGCCTTCCGCATCACGCGTAACAGCGATCTCTACGTCGACGAAGAAGAAGCCGTCAATCTGCTCGAAGCTATCGAGGATGAGATCCGTAATCTACGCAAAGGCGCGCCGGTACGGCTGGAAATCGAAGCCGACGTTCCCGAAGGCGAGATGCAGTGGCTCCTGAATTCCATCCATCTTACCTCCGACAACGCGTTCCGCATCCCTGGTCCGGTCAACATGCTCCGTCTAGGAAGCCTGATCGACATGGTCGGTCGACCCGAACTCCTTTACCCCGGTTTCGTATCGGTGATCCCTCCCGAGTGCTCGGAACCGACCAAGCTCTACGAACGAATCGCCGAGCATGACATCATTCTACACCATCCGTACGAATCCTTCTCGCCGGTCGTCGATTTCATCCGCCAGGCCGCCAAAGACGAGACCGTGGTGGCAATCAAGCTGACCCTTTACCGAACTAGCGGGGACTCACCCGTGGTCGAAGCACTCAAGGAAGCCGCCCGCAACGGCAAACAGGTCACGGCGCTGGTCGAACTCCGCGCTCGGTTCGACGAACTGAACAACATCGAGTGGGCCCGTCAGCTCGAGGAGGCCGGAGCGCATGTCGTTTACGGCCTCGCTGGCCTCAAGACCCATTGTAAGGCGTGTCTCGTCGTGCGTCAGGAAAAGGATGGACTCCGTCGCTACGCCCACCTCGGCACTGGTAATTATAACCCAAAGACCGCCCGCATCTACACCGACTTCTCCCTGCTGACCTGCGACGAGGAAATCACGGCCGATGTCGGCTTACTCTTCAACGTCCTCACCGGAAACCTCGCGGGCCCCAAGTTCAAACACCTCCTCATCGCTCCCTTCGACTTGGCGCGACGTATCGTGGAACTCATCAAGGCCGAGACGGCTAACGCCAAAGCCGGCAAGCCCGCGACGATTTTCGCCAAGGTCAATAGCCTCGTCGACCCTGAGGTAATCAACGCCCTTTACGAAGCATCCCAGGCGGGTGTCCGCATCGAACTCGTGGTGCGTGGCATCTGCTGCCTCAAGCCTGGCATCGCCGGCAAGAGTGAGAACATCCGCGTCCGCAGCTTCCTCGGTCGCTTCCTCGAACACAGCCGACTGTTCCGCTTTGAAAACGCCGAAGCGCAACCCATCCTGCTCATGGGCAGCGCCGACTGGATGCCTCGAAACTTCCAACGCCGCATCGAGTGCGTCTTTCCTTTACGCACCGCCCAAGTGCGCCGTCGCATCGAGGAAGAAATCCTCGCCGTATATAGCGATCGTCAAGGAGATGCCAAAGCCCTTACCAGCGATGGCGAGTACGTGAACTGCGAGCCCATGGGACGACTCGCTCCGGGAGCGCAGGATACTTTCCTGCAGCTGGCAGCTAAGGCTGCGCAAGCTCGCCTCAGCGAACAGACGGAGAAATAGAAGGCCCAAGGCAGATCCGTTCGACGGCTGCATTGAAGCCTTCCGCATCGCCAAGAATCTCCACCTCTAGGCGGACGAACATCAGCGGAATGGGTGGGCGGAAGCGTGCCTGCAGGCGGACAGCATCCTTCTCGGTCGTGATGATCATCTCGGCCTTGGCCTGCATGGCCTGATCGAGCACCTCGTCGAGGTCTTCGTCCGCGAAGGCGTGGTGATCCAGGAAGCGACGGTTGGCGACGATCTTGGCGCCCTGATTCGTCAAGATCTCCTCGAAGCGCTCAGGGGTCGCAATACCGGAGAAAGCGGCGACACGTCGTCCCTTGAGGTCCGACATCGGCAGGCGCTTCGGGCCATCTACCTCGACGAGTTCGCGGGCGCTGTGCGAGCAGGCGATGATCTCGGCTTTAGCGTTATGTCGGCGGATGAGGCTTACGAGCGCCGGATCGGGCGGTCCGACGGACTTCGTCACGAAGACGTACGAAGCGCGGCTCAGATTGGAGATCGGCTCGCGCAGCACGCCGCGAGGCAGAAGCGAACCATTGCCGAAAGGATCACGACTATCGACCAGGAGCAGGTTGATCTGGCCGCGCAGCGGAAGATACTGGAGGCCATCGTCCAGCAGGATCGTGTCCACGCCGAAACGTCGGAGAGCGAAGCGACCTCCCTCCACGCGATCACGGTCGACGATGACGATCACGCCTTCACCGCAGAGATTCTGGGCGAGCATGTAAGGTTCGTCGCCCGCTTCATCGGGACCGACTAGGACCGACTTGCCGTCAGAAACCACGAGCGGATCAGGGCGGCTACCTTGCGTCAGCCAGCGCCAGAAACGCTTCAACATCGAATCGGAAGCTCCCTTATAACCGCGCGAAAGGATGGCCACCTTGCGGCCGCGGGCTGTCAGCACGCGGGCCATCTTCAGCACGATGGGGGTCTTCCCGGTGCCGCCGACGGTGAGATTACCTACGACTACGACCTTACAGCCAAGCGGAGTGTCACGAAACAGACGATTACGATAGAGCCACAGGCGCAAGCGGACCAAGACCTCGAAAATCCACGAAAGGACCTTCAGGAAGGCCCCGAGCAAGGTAGCCCCAGGCCCTTTCCGACGCTCGTAGACTACGTCTACGGCATAACCAGCCACAGCCTCTCCAAGGGAGGAAAAGAACCCTCGATGCTTGGCGGCCATGGACGAATTGATGCAAAGTTGTTTGACGAAGGCAACCATCCCGATTGAGAAGGACGACCCAGCGCCATGCTCGTACACCTGTTGCGCACCAAACTTCTCCGAGCCGAGGTCACCGCGGCCCGGCTCGATTACGAGGGCTCCTTGGCCATCGATCGGGAGCTCATGGCCCTCGTCGGTATGCTCCCTTACGAGAAGATTCTGGTCGGCAACCTGGCCAACGGGGAGCGTTTCGAGACCTACGCCATCCCCGCCCCCGCCGGGACCCGCGAGGTCTGCCTCAATGGCGCCACCGCCCATCTAGGCAAGCCGGGCGACCTACTGGTTATCATGACCTTCACCCAGATGGAAGAATCTGCCGCCTCGACCTGGAAACCTCGGACCGCCACCCTCGCCGAGGGTAACCGTCGCATCGTCCGCCTCGAGAACCCTGAAGTCCCCACCTCCCTCCTGACCACCTTCCAACGATGAGCTATCGTCTATATATACCCGGACCCCTGACCGTCTCCGATTCGATCATCCAAGCCATGGGTAAACCCATGGTCGGTCACCGTTCCGGCGACTTCGTCAAACTGTACAACGACATGCAGCCCCGCCTGCAGTCCATGTTCTTCACCCAGGACCCAGTCTACCTCGCCACCAGCTCCGCCTGGGGGGTGATGGAAGGCGCCCTTCGTAACGTCTGCCGCAAGGGCGTGCTCAACTGCATGAACGGAGCGTTCTCCGACAAGTGGAACGACGTCGCCAAGCGCTGTGGTAAGTACGCCGAAGCCCTCCAGTTCGACTGGGGTAAGCCCATCGACCCTGAAGCCGTCCGCAAGGCCCTCGCTACCGGTAAGTTCGACTGCATCACCTTCATCCATTCCGAGACCTCCACCGGCACCCTCTCCCCGATTGCCGACATCATGGCCGTGGTCCGTGAGTTCCCGGATGTGATCTCGATTGCCGACACCGTCAGCTCGTTCTCGACCATCCCGATCAAGAAGGATGAGCTCGGCATCGATATCTTCCTTACCGGTTCACAGAAGGCCCTCGCCCTGCCCCCGGGCCTCGCAATCTTCGCCGTCAGTGAACGCGCCCGCGAACGCGCCAAACAGTCCCCCGACCGCGGCTACTACTTCGACCTCATCGAATTCCACGATAACCACGTCAAGGGCATGACCCCCTCGACACCTTGCATCTCGCTCTTCTACGGCCTCCAGCAGCGCCTGCTCGAAGTTGAAGCCGAAGGCCTAGACAACCGCTACGCCCGTCACCTCCGACTCAACGAACGCATGCGCGCCTGGGGCCTCGCCAAAGGCTTCTCGTTGCTGCCAGAAATCCAGTTCGGCACCCGCGGCCTCAACTGTTTCAAGAACGACCGTAACGCCGACCTCGAGCGCCTCAACAAGACCCTCAAGTCCCGCCACAAGCTCGTCATCGACGGCGGCTACGGCAAACTGAAAGGCAAGACGTTCCGTATCTCCAACATGGGAGACGAGACCGACGCCACCATTTCCACGCTGATTGCCGCCCTTGACGATTCCTTCGCCGAGCAGGGTATGTAACCGGACTTGACCCTCGGTTATAATCCTACGCATGCGCAAGAAATCATCCAAGTCGTCCGACGAAGTTTCCGCCCCCGCCGGTTCCAAGACCCTGGTCATCGCCGAGAAGCCCTCGGTCGCGGCCGACCTGGCCAAGGTCCTCAAGGTACCCAAGTCCACGAGCGACTACTTCGAGAACGAGAAGTGGGTGATTAGTTCTTCCATTGGTCACGTGGTGCGCCTCGTCGACCCGGATGACATCGACCCGAAATTCAAGCGCTGGACGCTCAAGGATCTCCCCATCGATCCGGTCAAGTTCGATGGTACCGCTAGCCCCGACATCCTCAAGGCCGTCATCAGCGAACGTAACAATGGTGACCGCTACAAGCTGCTGAAGAAGCTCCTCAACCGTCCCGACGTTGGCACGGTCGTCAACGCCTGCGACGCCGGCCGTGAAGGCGAACTCATCTTCCACTACGTCTACCAGCTCGCAAAGTGTAAACTACCCTGCCAGCGCCTCTGGCTGGCAAGCATGACCAATACGGCCATCGCCGAAGCCTTCGACCACCTGCTCCCCGCCTCCGCCAAGCAAGGCCTCCTCGATGCGGCGATCTGCCGCTCCCAAGCCGACTGGCTGGTCGGCATGACCGCGAGCCGTTTCTCGACCATCATCATCGGTGGAGCGAAACGCGAAGTCTTCTCGGTCGGCCGTGTCCAGACCCCCACGCTCATGCTCATCGTGAAGCGCGAGCTCGAGATTCGTAATTTCGTCCCGAAGACCTTCTGGAAGATCGAAGGCGACTTCGGACTCTCCAACGGCGGCTACCGCGGCGCCGCCCAGGTGCCCGGCGTCACGGACCGCAAGGAAGCCGAACGATTCTACGACGAGGCCCAAGCCCGCAAGGTGGCCGAAGCATCGATTAAGATCGGGACCGGTATCGTCACCGATGAGCGCAAGCCGAAGAAAGAAAGCGCCCCTCGCCTCTTCGATCTCACGACCCTCCAGCGTGAAGGTAATCGACGCTTCGGCTTCTCAGCCAAGACTACGCTCGGCGTCGCCCAGGCCCTGTACGAAAAGCACAAGGCGCTCACCTACCCTCGTACCGACTCCCAGTACCTCCCCGAGGACTATCTTCCGAACGCCAAGGCGGCCCTCCAGTCGCTCGAGGGCGCCCACCCTGCCGGTGTCTTTGCCAAGGAAGCCCTGCGTAGCGGCTGGGTCGATTCCGCCGGTCGCCGTGTCTTCGACAATAAGAAGGTTAGCGACCACTTTGCCATCATTCCGACCGGCACCGTCCCGCACGGACTGACTGACGTCGAGCAGAAGATCTACGACCTCGTCGTGCGTCGCTTCGTCGCCGTCTTCTTCCCGATGGCGGAATTCGAAGAGACCGTCCGCACCACCCTTGTCGGTGAACATAACTTCCGCACGACCGGCAAGGTCCTCGTCGTCGCCGGTTGGCGCGCCGTCTGGGGCCAAGAAGCCGAAGCCGAGGAAGATAAAGACAAGGAAGGCTCCGCTAGCCTGCCCGCCCTCGCCTCTGCCGACGGCACGCCCGCCAAGGCCAAGGTCAATGGCGTCGACGTCAAGGAAGACGCCACCAAGCCGCCGGCACGCTTCAACGAAGCCTCGCTCCTCGGTGCGATGGAAAACGCTGGTAAACTGGTCGACGACGAAGCCCTCGCCGAAGCGATGAAGGAACGTGGCCTCGGTACGCCCGCCACCCGTGCCGCGACAATCGAAGAACTCCTCGCAAAGACTTACATCGAACGCCAAGGCAAGGAACTCGTCCCTCTCGCCAAGGCTTTCCAGCTCCACCAGTTCCTCCATGCCAAGGAGATGGGCGTGTTCACCGAGCCCCAGATGACCGGCGAATGGGAATACAAGCTCAAGCAAATCGAGCAGGGCAAGATGGGCCCGCGCGAGTTCATGAAGGAAATCAAGGCACTCCTTGAGATCATCGTGAAAAAGGGCGCCGTGAAGCCACCCTCACTCGAACTGACCCCGCAGGTCCTTTCCCCGACCGACAGCAAGCCGCTGCAGACCGACGGCGAGAAATATTTCTCCCAGGACACGGTCGGCACGACCGATCGCCCGAAGCTGACGATTTACGTCGGCATGAACGGACACACGATTACCCCGGCCGAAGTCGCCGAACTGGTCGAGAAACGCCGCATCGGCCCCTTCTCTGACTTCCGTTCGATGAAGTCGGGTAAGAACTTCACTGGCTACATCGACCTCGTCGACCCCGACACAATCAAGCCGCGCGGCACCGAAGAGAAGACCGAAACCGCACCAGCTCCTGCCGCCGAAGGCGAAGAAGTCGCCCTGGTCAAGGCTCCGCGCAAGACCAAGCCCAAGGCACCGAGCGGCAAGCTCAAAGCCGTGCTCTACTTCCCGCCACGCGAAGGCGCCGACGGCAATCCAGACGCTTTTGACGCCGAATGGCCGGTCCTCGGCCCCTGCCCCGTTAGCGGACTCCCCGTCCAGCATACCCCGACCGCAGGTTACCGCGTCTGCCCGCACAAGGCCCAGGAAGCCGGCGCCAAGAAGACCTTCAGCCTCAACTCCGAGATGCTCAAGTCGCCGATCTCGGCCGACGATGTCCGCAAGCTCCTCAACGAAGGGAAGACCGGGCTCAAGAAGTTCGTCTCCAATCGTACCAAGCGTACCTTCGAAGCCTTCCTTGTAGCCGACAAGCAGAAGGGCTGGTGGTTCGAATTCCCCCCGCGTAAACCTCGTGCCCCCAAAGGTGCGCCCGCGGAGAAGAAGTCGGACGAGCCGTTCTGATCAACGCTCCCAACTTGGCCGGGAAATGCGCGCCTCGGGCTTAAGCCCGAGGCCGGCTTCCATTCCGCGTAGTTGACGGAGATCGTCCGGGAACCCGTCCTCCTTTGGCAGCATCCGCTCCGTCCAATACTTCCGGAACCAACGATAGGCTTCCGCCTTGCGCCCATCCTCCCACATGATGATGGCGCAAATCCGCGCGGCGAACCAGGGCGCGTCGGGGGACTCTGCGGCCTCCTGGTAATAGCGTACGGAAAGCGTATGATCCTTCAGCTTGGTCTCGGCCAACTGCGCCGCGCACAGCAACAAAGGCGCCGGGGCTTTTGAGTGACCAATCCCTTCATTCAGCACGTCAATACCACGACGGGCATATTGCTGAAAGATCCGTTGTTGGGTCTCGGCCGGCACCTTGGCGTAGCCACCTCTTCGACGGATCTCCCAATGGGCCATGTCAAAGCCGATGGCGTAACCGGTGTTCTCCCAGAAATAACGCGAGTGCGGATCAAGCGCACAGGCCGTCCGCATCAGGGCCTCGCAACCGGGCCGGTCCTTGCGCTCCCAAAGGACGTAGCTCCGGATCCACGTGAGGTCGGCCACGACGGTGCGCAGACCGCCAAGGATGCCCAGCAACACCCCTTGGCCGAGCGTAGGCTCCAGCTCCTTGCGACCGATTTCAGGGATACTGGGCCGGACGCTCCGCCACGAAATCTCCGAAAAGGCTCCCGCGCCGACGACCAGCAAAAGTGCCAGGCCTTGGGCGTAATACCGTCGCATCAGATTTCCCTCCTGCGGAAGACGAGGGTACCAACGAAAAGGTAGGCCGACATGTACGCTAAACCCGAGAGGGCGACTTCCGCCACGGCCTCAGCGGGGACGCCCGTCGCACCGAGCACCAGCGCGTCACCGATATTGAACTGCTGCAAATTAGGAAGTAAGCGCGTGCTGAGCCAGAGGAACGCTCCGTAAATCAAGGAGCCGGTTGGTTTGAGCACGGCATCCTGCGCGATCCACTGGAGCTGACCGGCCACGACCGCCAACGAGCCAACTACGACGGCGAATAAAAAGGTCCGCGCCAGGGCGGAGACGGTCAACACGATGGCGATGACGACGCCCAATCGGAGCCACTGCAGTAAGGCGAACTGGACCATGCCGCTTGCGCTGAAGGTGACCGGCACTTTGCCAGCTTGTTCGGCCATAGCCACTAGCTCCTGCTCCCGCGCCCACATCACCACCCCAAGGAGACCTGAGAGCACAACGACGAACACGCCGAGGACCGCCCATGCGCCAAAGAACTTCCCGAGCAGGAACTCCGATCGGCTGAGCGGCTTGGCGAGCAAGGTCAGAGCGGTCTTGTTATCGATCTCGCTGAAGAAAAGCTGAGCGGACATCACCACCGAAAGGACCGAGCCAAACAGGAACATCCCACCAAAACCGAAATCGGCGATAAACTTGAGCTCGCCATGGCCGAAGTCAAAGACGCGGAAGGAAACCGAGGAAAGCACCATGGCGGCGCCTAGGACCATGAGGAAGGCGAAGAAACGCTGGCGAACGGCCTCCAAAAAGGTGACGCGCGAAATCCAGAGGGTTCGTTGCAAGGAAGGAGTCATATTAGGCGTCTCGGCTCCCGGTGACGAGCTCACGGAAAAGGTCTTCCAAGGATCGACGCGGATGGGTGACAGAAGTAACTCGCGCACCATGGGCGGCGAGCGCGGCCTCAGCGGCCTCACGGGCAGCGGGGGTCATGGCTTCAATGGTCATCACATGGCGATCGCGGCGGGCGAGGACATCTTCGACGCGTCCCTCGAGGACTAATTTGCCGCGATCCATGATCGCAACCCGATCACAGACCTGCTCGACCTGCCCGAGCAGATGCGAACACAACACCACCGTTTTCCCCTTATCGCGCATCGCATGAATCATCCGGCCGATGGCGGCTGAACCGACGGGATCGACGCCGGCAGTCGGCTCGTCCAGGATGACAAGTTCCGGATCATGCACGACAGCCTGTGCGAAACCGATGCGCTGCAGCATGCCCTTGGAATAGGTGCCGATCGGGCGATCGGCCGCGTCGGTCATAGCCGCGAGTCCCAGCGCATCCTCGACGGCGGCCGCGAGCTCGGACGGACGGACCCCGCTGAGGCGGGCACAATAGGTAACGAGCTCTCGACCACTCAGGAACTTATGGAAGTAAGGAGCCTCTGGCAGGAAGCCAGTGCGACTACGAGCCTCGGCGGTGGCCGACGGATGACCGAGAATGCTGATTTCGCCGGCGGTGGCCGAGACGAGGCCAAGGACGACTTTCAATGTGGTACTCTTACCGCAGCCGTTCGGACCAAGTAACCCGTAGACCTGACCGCGCGGAATCTCCAAGGAGAGATCGTCGACGGCGCGCAACTTGAGGCCCCGGATACCGATTTGGAAATCCTTCGTGAGGCGACGGACGGAGATGGCGGAACTCATCGGCGGATGGCGAATTCGCGACTAGTACGTAATCCGGAAAAGGTCTTAATTTCTTCCCCGCGGATATGCCCGTCGAGAGACTTGGCAATCTGGTCGGTGAAACCCTCCACCTCCGCCTGCACGCCTTCGGCATGGAGGTAGACCCGGCCGTCCGCTAGGTTCTGGACATAGCCGGTCACGTCATAGCCGCGGGCTAAATCGAGGACTTGGGCTCGAAAACCGACCCCTTGGACATGTCCAGTATACCAGACATCACGATGGGAGACATGGGTTGACATGACCTTAACTTATCCAAATAATTGACTCTCCCTCAATCACAGCAACCGCAATCTGACCATGAACCTCCCTCTCGCCGTATTCGATGGCCCAGTTATCTGGGTTGTGCTCTTCGTTGTCCTACTCCTTTTCGGAGGTTCCAAGCTCCCGGAGCTGGCTCGCGGCCTCGGTAAGGCCAAGAAAGAATTCAAAAAAGCCTCCGAAGAAGTCGAAGACGAAGTGCGTAACGCCGTCGAAGAAGACGAACGTAAGAAATTCCGCATGAAGCAGGTCGAAGAGGAAGAGCGTGCGGCTGTCCGCGCCAAGCTCGACGCCGAAGAGCGCGCCAAGCGAGCCCAAGACGGCAAGCAGAACTAAGACCTTCGGGGCCTGCAAGGGCCCCTTTTTATTTCCCGATGTTCACAGGGCTAGTCCAGGGAGCCGCTAAGATCCTAACCATCGCCCAGCGCGACAAGGACGGGGCCCGCCTGACCTTAGCCCACCCCTTGCTCGCCTCGGCTAAGACGGGCGACAGCATCGCGACCAATGGATGCTGCCTCACGGTCGTCGACCCACAGGGCGAGCAAGCCAGCTTCGACCTACTCGCCGAGACCCTTCGCCTGACCAACCTCGGCGACCTCCGCCCTGGATCGATCGTCAACATCGAACCGAGCCTCCTTCCCACCGACCGGATGGGTGGGCATTTCGTCACCGGTCACATCGACGACTGCGGGGAAATTGCCTATTTTGGTCAAGACGGAGCCGACTGGCGCCTCGACGTCCATGCGTCCGAATCACTCCTCCGCCACGTTGTCCGCAAAGGCTGTGTCGCTGTCGATGGCATGTCCCTGACGGTGGCCGATATGATTCCAGGAGGATTCCGCATCTGGGTCATCCCACACACGCTGGCAGTGACTAATCTCTCCAACCGGAAGGCGGGAGACCGGGTCAACCTGGAGTCCGACCTGCTGGCCAAGTACGCCGACAAGCTGCTAGGCAAGGCCCAGTAGCTTAAGCAGGGTCGGTCGAAGTCTCGTCCAACCGGGCCTTTAATCGAGCGGCGACGTCCTCGTCGGCTTCGCTTTCCGCAGGCATTGGTTCGCGCACCAAGGTCACTTCCACCTTCGAGAACGGGATCGGCATCGCGAACCGATCCCAACTGCGCATCCGCCAGCAAGCATCGTATCGGATGCCCATGACGACGAAGGGACTGCGCGTCAGGCGAGCAAGCGAGACCGCCCCCGCCTTGAACTCAAGGGCGGGACCCTTCGGTCCGTCCGGAGTGATGCCGGTATGATTACCCGCACGCATGGAGCGAGTTAGGGTGATTAAAGCGGCGGCGCCGCGACGATTGGAAGATCCGCGGACCGCGGCGATACCCATGAATCTGAAGAAAGCGACCAGCCAAGCGCCGTCCTTACTCGTACTGATGAGCGCCGTCACCGGACGCGAGAAGTAGCGGTTCGCAATCCACGACGAGACGAAAAGCTTATCGTGCCAGAGTAACAAGACCACGGGACCCTCGGAATCGTCGATGCGCTCGACGTTGCACCGGAAACGCAAAGTGGCCAGCCACAGGCGAAAGAACAGCGCCATCGGCACGACCCACACCCAATGATACCATGGCACCACCGCCGGGGCATCGGAATGATTTGGGGGGGCGTCGGACACTCCCCTTCTATCTCATCTACCCGCCGGTAATTCAAACAATTACGCAGACAGTCCCAACGCGCGACGAACGCCCTGCCTCTGGAGCAAATGGGACAGCGGGGTCGCGAATACCACTGGCTCAGCCTTGGACCAAGACTCCACCTCGGCCGGAGTTCGCCAAAGAAGGGAATCTACCTCGAATTCGGCGAGCTTCGTCGGATACTCACCGCGCAGGAGATAGGATCGGACGAATTCATTCCCGAGGTCCGCGTGCCAGGGCGCGTAGTCGATTTCCTGCAAGGCCGCAGGTAACACGGCCACACCTAACTCCTCGTGCAGTTCGCGGACGGCTGCGCCAAGGTAATCTTCGCCGGAGTCGACATGACCGGCGCAAGATGAACTGAGTAGGCCTGGGCAATTGTCCTTGGCATAGGAACGCCTTTGGAGGCAGAGCTGCCCGTCACCCCGGAGCCAAAAGATATGGATCGCCCGATGGAGCAAGCCACGCCGATGGATCTCCCGGCGGAACTCACGGCCGACGGCAACATCACGCTCATCGACGACGTCGAAGACCTCATCCGGCGATTGCCCTACTTCATGATGGCTCATCGTCCGAGGTCCATAATCACATTCCAACGCTTATTTAGCTCACGGTCATGCTTCTTCCAATCCGGATCCCACGTGGCCAGCTGGTTCCAGAAACGGTCGGAATGATCCATGTGTCGGCGATGGGAAAGCTCATGCAGGATGACATGATCATGCAACATCGGGGGAAGAAGTATTAGCCGCCAATTCAGCGAGAGGGTTCCCGTCGTCGAACATGAACCCCAGCGGGTGGTCTGATCACGCACGCTGACCTGCTCGACCGTCACGCCGACCTTACTACTCAACCGGTCCACGGCCAAGCCCAAGCCGGTCTCAGCCAATCGACGAATAACCCGGACGGCTCCCTGCTCCGGATCGGCCGAAGGCATGATGAGATTCACCTTATCCTCGGTCTTGGAGATGCGGATACTCCCGCGAGTCCCCTGCTCGGTCTCGATCGCCAACAAGCGGTCATCCAGGGTGACCCAAGGGAATTTACGGAGATGCGAAGTCAGCGAAGGCTGCACGGTGCGGGCTTTGGCGAGCACACGCTCCAACCACGGAAGATTGTCGCGCAGAAAAGCTAACGCAGAGGCATGCGAGGCGTGCGGCGGATAAGTGAGGACGACCTTCGGCCCAGGCTTGACCGACAGCCTGACGCGGGTGGTGCGGGCGGAGACACGTGGCCAGACCAGCACGGGGCGTCCGCCGACGTGTACGGTAATGGGCTGGTCGTCCTGCTCCATGCTCAACCTTGAGGGGCGCGAAGTTCGGCCTCAGCGACGACCTTTGAGGTCTGTCGACGCAACGCGGAGTCCGGATCGATACCGGCATCACGGCAGGCAGCAATCAGCTCGAAGAGTTTCCGGCCAGCGGCGTCCTCGGTCAGTCCTTGGCTCTGAGCGTCGACCTGGGCAACGTCAACCATCGCTCCCGCATCGAGCTGCTTCTTACGGACCTGCTTCCAGACTTCACGAGCGGTCAGGATGGCATTCAGCGAAGGCGGCAGTTCTTTGAAGACGGTGGGCTTCTTGGCGCCCTTTTCCTTGAGCTTGATCTGCTCCCACTGCGTCACGACTGCATCGGAGGTTCCCAGCTTCGCGCCGTCGCCGAAGACATGCGGATGACGACGGACCATCTTTTCATTCACCTCGCGGGCGACGTCGTCGAAGGTAAACTTACCAGCCTCGGCGGCCAACTGCGCGTGCATGGCGATATGGAAAAGGAGGTCACCCAGTTCTTCGCGTAGATTGGCGTCGTCGTTGCGGTCAATCGCCTGGAGCAGCTCGGCGACTTCCTCGACGAGGCAGTCGCAGATCGTGCGATGCGTCTGCTCACGGTCCCAAGGACATCCGTCGGGAGCGCGGAGTCGGGCGGTGGTCGCAAGCAGGAGGTCGATGCCGGGCATGACCCGATGCAGAAGGCAGGAAGGAAGGGAGTCAAAACGATTGCCAGAACCCTTAGGAGCGCTTGCTTTAGGGCCAGTGGACAAGCTGACCGAAATCATGAACGCCAAGCGCCGGGAAATTGCCCCGTTCGCCCGTGCGGTCACGGACGCCGAGCTGGCGGCCTTCGCCGGCAAGCATGCGACGCCAGGTTTCCGCCAGTCCTTGCAGGTCCAAGGACGACTTAGCGTCATCGCGGAAGTCAAACGGGCCTCGCCCAGCGTCGGTCAAATCCGCGAAGGCGTGGACGCCGTCGCCCAAGCCCGCATTTACGCCGCCGCCGGTGCCGACTGCCTCTCGGTCCTCACCGAAACGACATACTTCAAAGGGGAACTCAAGGATCTCATCCAAGTCGTCCAAGACCAACCCACCTGGACTCGCCCCCTCCCCTGCATCCGCAAGGATTTCATGGTACACCCCTATCAGGTACTTGAAGCAGCCCAAGCCGGAGCCCGGTGCATCCTGATTATCGTCCGCGGCCTGACCGACGAAGAAATCGTCCCGATTCACCGTTCGGCCAAGCTCGCCGGCCTGGACACGCTCTTCGAAGTCCACGACGAAGCCGAGCTCGAGCGAGCCCTGCGCCACGACCCCGACATGGTCGGCGTGAATAATCGTAATCTATCCACTTTCCAGATCGACCTGTCTTTCGCCGAACGCGTCATCCCGCACATGCCGAAGTCCGTCCTAAAGGTAGCCGAGAGCGGCATCAAGACGGCGGAAGACGCTGCCCGCATGCGCGCCGCCGGGGCGCACGCCCTGCTCGTCGGCGAGTCCCTTATGCGTGAGCAGAATCCGGCTGCATTGATGAAGGCGTTGCAAACCGCATGAACGACGGGCCGCTTTCGCCGAACGAGACCCGGGACCTGCTGGCCCGCCTCTCCCACATGCCCAAGAAATGGCTCGGGCAGAATTTCCTGATCGACGGTAACATCGTCCGCAAGTCGCTCGAACTCGGCGAGGTCAAGGCCGGCGACACCGTTATCGAGGTCGGCCCCGGACTAGGCACGCTGACCCGAACCCTACTCTGCGCCGGCACCGACCTCTATGCGATCGAGGCCGACCGTACGATGCACTTCCACCTAACGGAATCACTGTTACCGCGCTTCCCGAAGACTTTTCACCTCAAGGAAGGAGACGCCGTCGACTTCCCCCGAGCCGGCCTCGTCGACCCCATCGACGGTTCCTTCAAGGTCATTGCCAATCTTCCGTACGCAATCTCCACGCCTTGGATGGATGCGATCTGCGCCGGCCCCCACCCCTCGATGATGGTGCTGATGCTTCAGCGCGAAGCCGCCGAACGCCTCACCGCTGATGTCGGCACCGGGCATTGGTCCGCGGTCACCGCGCAGGTGCACCTCGCGTTCGAGAAAATCAAGGTACACCCGGTACCCGCCCAATCATTCAACCCGCCGCCCAAGGTCGACTCTTGCCTTCTTGTGCTCCGTCGTCGCCCCGACGCTAAGCGGCTCAGTCCGCGTGCCCGCGAAGTCGCCCGCATGCTCTTCACCCAACGACGGAAGCAGGTCGGCTCCGCCGCCAAGAAACTCTTCCCGGGCGCCGCGGATGTCACCGCCTGGCTGGCGGACCTGCCCCGCTACGGATTGACCAGTTTGGCTCGTCCGGAGGCAATTCCGGCCGAAGCCTGGCTGACTCTCTAACGCCTGGGGTTGCTTTCCGCCCCTTCTCTGCTCCTTATCCCGCCATGTCCGTAAAAGTAGGCCTCGTCTCCCTTGGCTGCGCCAAGAACCTGATCGATTCTGAGATCATGATCGGCCACCTCGCCAAGGCCGGTATGTCCATGACTGCCGACGCCTCGGAAGCCGATGTGGTCATCGTCAACACCTGCTCCTTCATCGACGCGTCAAAGCACGAAGCCCTCGAAGCCATTTACGAGATGAGCGACGGCAAGGCCACCGCCCGCAAGAAGGGCCAGAAGCTTATCGTGGCCGGTTGCATGTCCCAGCGCTACCAAGGCGCCCTCCCCGTCGTCGAAGGCGCCAAGGGCCGCGTCGAACTGCCGAAGGTTGACGCGTTCATCGGCCTAGACCAGGTCACCAACATCGTCCCGGTCATCCACAAGGTCATGGGCGGCGAAGCCGGCATGACCGAGTTCCTCGCCAAGACGACGACCTTCATCCCGGATTTCGATACACCACGCTTCCGCCTCACCCCGCGCCACTCGGCGTACATCAAGATTGCCGAAGGCTGCAACCACCCCTGCACCTTCTGTATCATCCCGCGTATCCGTGGCCGTCATCGCAGCCGCACGGTCGAATCCGTGGTCAAGGAAGCCCGTCAGTTGGTCGCCGAAGGCGTGAAAGAAATCAACCTGATCTCCCAGGATACGACCTATTTCGGGATGGACCGCTGGACCGAGGCCCGCCCGAACCCCCGCAGTAAGGTTGATTCCTCCAAAGGCGAATCCCTGGCCTCGCTCCTCCGCGAGCTTGACCAGATCGAGGGCGACTTCTGGGTCCGCCTGCTCTATACCCACCCCGCGCACTGGAGCGACGAGCTGATCGAGACTATCGGTCAATCCAAGCATGTCGTCCGCTACGTCGACATCCCCCTCCAGCACGTCTCCGACAAGATGCTCGGTGCGATGCAGCGTGAGACCGATGGCGCGTATATCCGCGATTTGATTGCGCGCATGCGCGCAGGCATCCCTGACCTCGTCATCCGCACGACGTTCATCGTCGGCTTCCCCGGCGAGACCGAAGAAGACTTCACCGAACTCCTCGCCTTCCTCGAACAGACCAAGTTCGACCGCGTTGGCGTTTTCAAATACTCGAAGGAAGAAGGCACCAAGGGAGCCAAGATGGAAGGTCACCTCTCCGACGAGGTGAAGGCCGATCGCTACGCCCGTGCCATGCTCCTCCTCCAGCGTCTTTCCAAGCAGCGTGGCGAAGCCTTCGTGGGCCGCAAACTCCGCGTCCTCGTCGAAAGCCCAGGTATCGCCCGCAGCGTCGGCGACGCCATGGAAATCGACGGTATCGTCAAGGTCCCCAAGAAGCTCCCGATTGGTGAATTCGCCGAAGTGACCGTGACTGGCGCCGAGGAATACGACCTAATCGCAAAGTAATCAGCCTTCGGCGTCGCGTTCCGGCGCCGCTTCCGCCGACGCCGATGCGGCCGGCGAATCGCTGAGGCGGATAAGTGCGTCCAAAGACGTGAAATGGCGCGTCCAGTCAGTCATGTCCGGGATATCACCGACGACCGTCGAGAAGAGTTCACGCTTCTCCTGTTTAAGTTCTTCGATGCGCTCCTCGACCGTGCCCGGAGCGATCATGCGGTAGATAAGCACCGGGTTCTTCTGCCCGATGCGGTGGACCCGATCGACGGCTTGGGCTTCGACGGCGGGATTCCACCATGGATCCATGAGGAAGACGTATTCAGCCGTATTCAGCGTGATGCCCGTGCCGCCGGCCTTCAGCGAGGCGAGGAACAAGGCCGGCCCTTTGGTCTCCTTAAACTGTTCGACCGGCGCTGAACGATCCTTGGTCTCGCCGGTCAGCTCGTAGATGGGCAACGACGGAAGATCACGGGCTAGGGCGGATTTCACGCGCTCGATGAGCGACACGAACTGGGAGAAGACGACCGCCTTGGACCCGTTGGCCGCGATTTCAGAAAGCTTGGATACCAGCAACGTGACCTTGCCCGAATGGGCCGACGGGCAATGCGAGTTTTCGGGTAGCAGACCAGGGTCGCAACAGACCTGACGGAGACGCATGAGAAGCGTGAGCACCGAGGTCGCATCCTTCGATAGCAACGAGGCGAGTTCGCCCGATAGGCCGCTCCCCTGCGTGAGATGCTGGTAGAGCGCACGCTGCTCGTGGGTGAGCGGGCAAGGCAGGACGACCTCCATCTTCGGCGGGATGTCGGCGGCGACATGACGCTTCAAGCGACGCAGAATGAAAGGAGAGACCTGTCGGCGGACTTTGCCAAGGGCGATCGAAGGGTCGCGCAGCATTTGGCGCTCGAAATTAGCGCGCTTGCCGAGCAAGCCCGGCATCAGGAAGCGGAAAATCGTCCATAGGTCCGTCGGGCGGTTCTCGAGCGGCGTACCCGTAATCGCGATTCGATGATCAGCCTGCAACGAAACGCAGGTCTGCGTCGTCTTGGATTCAGGGTTCTTTATCGCCTGGGCTTCGTCGAGAACGGCGTAACCAAAGCGGGTCTTGGCGAGCAGGTCGGCATGGCGACGCAACTGGGTGTAGCTAGATATCCAAAGCTTGGCCGAAGGATTCGTGTCGAAGTCTTCGTCGGCCGTGAGCACGGCTACCCCGGCACTCATCTCCGGATGGAAGCGCTTTATTTCACCGATCCAGACCGGGATGACGCTGGCCGGGCAGACGATAATAGACCGTTCACCGATGGGCCGCGAAGCGAGTAAGGCAAGGACTTGGACGGTCTTGCCGAGTCCCATCTCGTCGGCGAGCAACGGATGCGAGCCTAGTTCGCAGAGACGACCCAGCCAAGCGACGCCCTTCGCCTGATAAGGACGAAGGTGGGCGGGAAGACTATCGGGCGGCATCGGCTCTTGGAGGAGCTTATCCTTCCAGGCCTTGAGGTCATCGTTGAGTTTCAGGGCGCCAACGGCGGCGTGATCGAACAACGAAAGCAAAAGGTAGCGGGGCACTTCGCCGTCCTTGGCCCGCCAATCTTCGGAGAAATCTGCGACCGCGGCGTTGTAGGCCACGACACCCTTGCCGGGCAGGATGACCGGGCGGCCACCGGCCTTGAGGAGCAACTTCTGTTCATCGGCCAGGAGGCGATGCCCGCCAGCCTTGAGGCGCCAGTTCAGCTTGAAGGATCTACCGTCGGCGGCGGATTCGGCCTCGGCGTCGACGGCGACCTGGAGCTGTTCGTTCCGGAAGATATTGAGGGCTTCCTCGCCGATGAGCTTGAAGCGCTTGCGCCAGTCATTGAGTTCCTCGCGCACGAACCGTTCGATCCGGCCGATATTATCAATGGTCCAGGCGCCGGTGGCCTTACTGTAGACGAAACCGGCCCGGTGCGCGACGGTGTTGAAACGGAAAAGGGTCTGGCGTTGCTCATCGGAAAGCTCATCTCCCGGGATAGCCCCAGGGCCGAAGCAGTTCCAAGCATGACCACCCCGCCCCGTCCAGGCGGCGGAAATCTTCAGCCCATCGGAAGAAAGATCGAAGGAGACCTGCAACTTCAGCGAGGTGCGAGCGTTGGCATCCTTGCGTTCGGGCTCCTTGGGCGCCTCAGGCGCTGCCGCGGCGGCGGACTCGTCGATGGCCGGGATTTCGTCCGCGATGAGTTCTTCGATTTCATAAATCGAAGCCACCGCGAAAGGCGCACCGTTCTCCTCTTCGGGCAAGGAGGTTCGCCATTCCAACTTGGCCCCATTGATTTCGATCACTGCCCGGACAGTCTGGGTCTCGGTCCGCGTGACGGCTTCGGCGTTCTCTGGCTTGAGTTCGATCTGTCTGACCAATCCTTCGGTATAAAGCCGTCGACCTTCGACGAGATCGGCCTCCCTGAAGGCAGACTCCCACTCTTCCGGAATCGACACAAACCACCTCTCCAGGGCTTCCGTGGAGTAGGAGCGATTGGCCGGACGTGGGGACGACATCGACGGACCCGAATTAAACCTGCCCCATTTTCCTGTTACAACCCCCAAACTCTGCCAATTTTAAGCAGGGGCTGATATCGTTTCGACTGGGTCTGGGCTTGTTATGCACAGGTCCAATCGTCTAGGGTTTATCTCCCTTTTACAGGCAAAGAAATGAAACATCTTAGCGTCGGAACTCGCTGGAACGCGGACCTCGTATCCTCTTATCACGAACAGTGGTCCAAGGACCCTTCATCCGTGGACGCGGAATGGCGCGCTTTCTTCGAGGGCTTCGAGCTCGGGATGAGCCTACCGCCCAAGCCAGCCAAAGGCGCCGCTCCCGTCGCTGGTGGCGTCGATGCGGCCGCTCAGTGGAAGGTCCTCGCCGCCATCAACGCCTACCGGACGCTTGGCCACCAGCAGGCCCGCATCAACCCTCTCGCCGAACCGACGCCCCACTTCGAACTCTCCGACAAGGCCCTCGGCCTCGACGGCATTCCGGCCGACCGCGTCTTTCACACCGGCGATTTCCTCGGCGGCAAGATGCTCCCCTTGGGCGAAATCGTCGCAAAGCTGAAATCCACCTACTGCTCTCCGATCGGCGTCGAGTTTACCCACATCCAGGACGGCGAACGCCGCCGCTGGCTCCAGGAACGCATCGAGTCCTCCGGGCTCCGTCCGTCCTATGATGCCGCCGCCCGTCGTCGCTTCCTCCGCTCGATCGTCCAGGCCGAACAGTTCGAACGCTTCCTGCACAAGACTTTCGTCGGTGCGAAGCGCTTCTCCGTCGAAGGCGGCGAAGTCATGCTGTCCGCGCTCGATCAGGTCATCCACCTTGCCCCAGGCTACGGCGTGACGGATCTCGTCATCGGCATGGCTCACCGCGGCCGCCTTAACGTCCTCGTCAACATCTGTGGCAAGAAGGCCGAGTCCCTCTTCGGCGCCTTCTCCGAAAACCACATCCCCGACACCACGCACGGCGATGGCGACGTGAAGTATCACCTCGGCTACGCGGGTGCCCGCGTCGTTGACGGCAAGGAAGTCAGCATCACCCTCGCCTATAACCCCAGCCACCTCGAAGCCGTCAATCCAGTCGTACTCGGCCGCACCCGCGCGCTCATCGACGTCCAAGGCGGCGGTGATCGCTCGAAGGCCCTGCCCATCCTTCTGCACGGCGACTCTGCTTTCGCCGGCCAAGGCGTCGTCATGGAGACGCTCAACCTAGCCGAGCTCAAGGGCTACCAAGTCGGCGGCACACTGCATGTCGTCACCAACAATCAGGTCGGCTTCACCACCAACCCCGACGAGTGCCGGACCGGACGCCATTGCACCGAAATCGCGAAGTTCACCGAATCGCCCATCCTGCACGCCAACGGCGACGACCCTGATGCCGTCGTCCTGGCGACCGAGATCGCCCTGGAATATCGCCAGAAGTTCGGCACTGATGCCGTCGTCGACATCGTCTGCTACCGCCGCTACGGCCATAACGAGACCGACGAACCCGCCTTCACCCAGCCGGTACTCTATCGCGAAATTTCGGCCCACTCTTCCGTCGCCGATCTCTACGCTTCGCGGCTCACTGAATCAGGCTCCGCTCCAGACGGCGAACTCATCGCGCTTCGCACCGAGTTTGATATCATGCTCAACGCCGCCCAAGAACGTGCGCAGGCATCCCTCGCCGTCGAGATTGAGGAACGCAAAAAGAACCCCGTCGGCGTGCGTCCGTTCCGCTCCCCCTACGAACATAACGTCGATACTTCCGCCCCGCAGGAGCTCCTCGACAAGGTCGCGCCGGTGCTCTGGCAGATGCCGCCCGACTTCTCCCCGAGCCCGAAGATCAAGCGACTGCTCGATACCAAGGCAGAGGCTTACAAGTCCGGCATCAACTTCGACTGGAGCCTCGGTGAAGGCCTCGCCTTCGCTTCCCTACTTGCCGAGGGCTACCCCGTCCGCATCTCCGGACAGGACTGCGAACGTGGCACCTTCTCGCACCGCCACGCAGTCCTACACGACCCTTCGAACGACGCCGAATACTGCCCGCTCGGTTCCATCGCCGGAGCCGAAGTCGAGCTAGTGAACTCCTCGCTCTCTGAATACGCCGTCCTCGGCTTCGACTACGGCTACTCACTCGAAGCGCCTGACTCGCTCGTGATCTGGGAAGCCCAGTTCGGCGACTTCGCCAACGGTGCGCAGATCATGATCGATCAGTTCATCGCCTCCGCGGAGTCGAAATGGGGCCAGACGAGCGGCCTCGTCATGCTCCTCCCCCACGGCTACGAAGGCCAGGGTCCGGAACACTCCTCCGCCCGCCTTGAACGCTTCCTGCAGCTCTGCGCCGAAAACAACCTACAGGTCATCCAGCCTTCGACCCCGGCCCAGCTCTTCCATGCGCTCCGACGCCAGGTGAAGTCCGAACATCGTAAGCCGCTCGTGGTCTTGACGCCGAAGAGCCTGCTCCGTCACAAAGGCTGCGTCAGCACGCTGAACGATCTCACCAAGGGTCGCTTCCAATCCGTACTCGCCGACGCCACCCCCGCCGCGAAGACGGAACGTCTCATCCTTTGCTCCGGCAAGGTGTTCTACGAACTCGACGCCGAACGCACCGCCCGCAAGGACACGGCGACGAGCATCGTGCGCCTCGAACAGTTCTATCCTTTCGACGGCGAAGCGCTCGCCAAGGTCCACGCCTCGCTGGGTTCGCCCAAGAAGGTCGTCTGGGTCCAGGATGAACCCAAGAACATGGGCGGCTGGTCCTTTGTGGCCGACCTAATCGAGTCCACCCTCGGCATCCGCCCCGCTTATGCTGGCCGCGATGCAGCAGCCTCCCCAGCCGTCGGCTCTCTCGCGGTCCACAAGATCGAGCAGGCTGACATGGTGAAGCAGGCCTTTACCGCCTAATAGCCGACAGTAGCGGGTTTTCTCGCCTCAGGAACCTCTCCTTCTACCCCCTAAACGCCCATCCTAGGTCGTTTAAAGGGTCATTTCCCCGTTGAAACAGGCAGGAATGGGTTCCAAGGTTGAACCTACCTAATTTTCATGGCCGTCGAAGTCAAAATCCCTCCCATGGGCGAATCCATCACCGGGGGCCTCCTGGCCACCTGGCTGGTCAAAAGCGGTGACGCTGTTCGCAAGGGCCAACCCCTCTTTTCCTACGAAACCGACAAGGTGACCTCCGAAGGTACCGCCGAAGTCGACGGCAAGATCACCATCGCCGTCGAAGCCGGCACCGAAGTACTCGTCAATCAGGTCGTCGCCTCGATCGAGGCTGGCGCTGCCGGCAACGCTCCCTCCGCTCCGGCTACTACCTCCGTACCTGCCTCCAAGTCAGCTCCGGCTATCGCCACTCCAGCACCTGCGCCGAAAGCCGCACCCGTCGCCGCCAAGTCGGGCGCTGCCGCCGAAGTTTCTCCCGCCGTCCGTCGTCTCTCCGCCGAAACCGGTCTGGACCCCGCCGGCGTCGAAGGCTCCGGCAAAGCCGGCCGCGTCACCAAGGGCGACATGCTCGCCGCTCTCGCCGGCCAGGCTCCGATTCGCGCCGTCGCTCCGACCGCCGCCACTCCTGCGGCCGCTCCTTCTGCTCCAGCCGTACCGGTCTCCATCCCTTCGCGCGATGGTCGTACCACGCGCAAGCGCATGTCCCCGTTGCGTCGTAAAATCGCCGAACGTCTCGTGCAGGCCAAGACGGAGACCGCGATGCTCACGACCTTCAACGAGGTCAACATGGCTCCGGTCATGGAGCTTCGCAAACGCCACGGCGAAGAATTCCTCAAGAAATACGGGGTCAAACTGGGCTTCATGTCCTTCTTCGTGAAGGCCGCCGTCCAGGCGATGAAGGAAGTCCCTGCGATCAACGCGCAGCTCGACGGCGAAGACATCGTCGAAAATAACTTCTTCGATATCGGCGTGGCCGTCGGCACCGACAAGGGCCTGATGGTCCCCGTCGTCCGCGATTGCGACCAGCTGAATTTCGCCGGCATTGAAAAGGCGATCGGCGACTTCGGCAAGCGGGCTCGTGACGGCAAGATTCAGCTACCTGAACTTCAGGGCGGCGTCTTCACGATCTCCAACGGAGGTATCTATGGCTCGATGCTCTCGACGCCGATCCTCAACCACCCGCAGGCGGCCATCATGGGCCTCCACAACATTGTCGAGCGCCCGGTCGCCGAGAACGGGCAGGTTGTTATCCGTCCGATCATGTACCTCGCCCTCTCGTATGACCACCGCATCGTCGACGGCAAGGAAGCCGTGACTTTCCTCGTCAAAGTGCGCCAGTTCATCGAAGACCCTCAGCGCCTACTGTTCGGCGTCTAATCCCACTTTCATAATCCTACCTCAATGTCTCAATTCGATCTCGTCGTAATCGGTTCCGGTCCCGGGGGCTATGTCGCCGCCATCAAGGCCGGCCAACTTGGCCTCAAGGTAGCACTCGTGGAAAAGGACAATTCTCTCGGCGGCACCTGCCTGAACGTCGGTTGCATCCCTTCCAAGGCCCTCCTCCATTCGACTGAAGTCTATCAAGAGGCTCTGCACGGTAAGAAGCACGGCCTCGTCGGCGCCGAGAAGATCACCTTCGACGTCTCGGCGATGCTCGCCAACAAAGACAAGGTCGTCGCCCAACTTAACATGGGCGTCGGTGCCCTGCTCAAGAAGCGCAACGTCGAGATCGTCCGCGGCCTCGGCCGTCTCGTGAAGTCCGGCCAAGTCCTCGTCCGCTCCACCGCCGGCGACCGCACGCTCGAGACCAAGAACATCCTCATCGCCACCGGTTCGGTTCCTATCGAACTCCCGTTCATGAAGTTCGATGGCGAAACCGTCATCTCCTCCGATCACGGCATCTCGCTGAAAGCCGTTCCGGAAAAGATGGTCGTCGTCGGAGCAGGCGCCATCGGCCTCGAACTCGGCTCCGTCTGGGCCCGCCTCGGCTCCCAGGTCACCGTCGTCGAGATGCTTCCCGTTATCGGCGGACCGTCCTACGACGCCGACATCGCCAAAGCCGCCCAGAGCGCCTTCGAAAAGCAGGGTATCAAGTTTGAATTGGGCGCCAAGGTTACCGGCGTGAAGAAGAGCGCCGGCGGCTCCGCCCTCACGGCTGAGCGCGATGGCAAACCTCTCGAATTCCCTGCCGATAAGATCCTCGTCGCCGTCGGCCGCAAGGCCAACACAACCGGCCTCGGAGCCCAGGAAGCTGGCCTCAAACTAGACGAGCGCGGCCGCATCGTCATCGATGCCCACTTCCAAACGAACCTCCCCGGCGTCTACGCCATCGGTGACGTCGTCGCCGGCCCGATGCTCGCCCACAAGGCCGAAGAAGAAGGCGTCGCCGTCGCCGAGAATCTCGCCGGCAAGCATGGCCACGTGAACTACGCTATCATCCCCGGCGTCATCTACACCGACCCCGAAGTCGCCTGCGTGGGTCTCTCCGAGGCCGAGGCCAAGGCCAAAAATATTGAGGTCGCCATCGGCAAGTTCCAGCTCGCCGGCAACGGCCGCGCGATCGCTTCCGACTGCACTACTGGCTTAGTCAAGGTCATCGCCTGCGCCAAGACCGACAAACTCCTCGGCGTTCAGATGGTCGCCAAGGGCGCCTCTGAGATGATTGCCGCTGCCTGTGCCCACATGGAATACGGCGGCAGTGCTGAAGACGTGGCCCGCACCTGCTTCGCCCACCCGACCGTCAGCGAATCCTTCAAGGAAGCCGCGATGGCCGTCAGCAAGACGAGCATCCACTCGCTCTGAGCCTAGGGCGGACGTTTGAACGGAAGGGTGCGAATAGCACCCTTTCTTATTTTGAGCCCAAACAAGGACGCCCTCCCAAATGAAGGGAAGGCGTCGAATGAAAAGCAAGGGGCCAGGCTTGCCACGGCACACAGATAAACTGACTGCCGTTGCTTCCTTCCGGACCTGGCGGGATTCGTCGGCTACCCATTGCATGGGGCCTGGCTTGCTTATCTTAATGCCCGCCTAGTCCGTTCTTTTCAATCCCCAACTTAACCCCTAATCATTCCCCTTTCCGATGGCCGAAATCCCCAAATCTTATGAGCCGCAAGGCGTCGAACAACAGTGGTACGATCGGTGGGTCGCAGCCGGTTGCTTCAAGGGCAAGGTAGACCACTCCCGTGAGTCCTTCGCGGTGATGATTCCTCCGCCCAACGTCACCGGCGTCCTGCACATGGGACACCTGCTCAATAATACATTGCAGGACATCATGGTCCGCCGCGCCCGCCAGGAAGGTAAATCCGCCCTCTGGCTGCCGGGCACCGACCATGCCGGTATCGCCACGCAGTCCCGCGTTGAGAAAGAACTCCGTCAGAAGGAGGGCAAGACGCGCCACGATCTCGGCCGCGAGAAATTTATTCAGGTCGCGTCCGATTGGCGCGATAAGCACGGCGGCATTATCCTCGGACAGCTACGCAAGCTCGGTGCATCCTGCGACTGGGATCGTACCGTCCACACGCTCGACGCCGGCTACTCGCAGGCAGTCCTGCAGACTTTCGTCACGCTCTATGAACGCGGCTACGTCTACCGTGGTAAGCGGATGGTCAACTGGTGCCCGGTCTCACAGACGGGTCTTTCCGACGAAGAGGTGATCATGAAGCCCTCCAAGGGCTCGCTCTACCGTATGCGCTACGAGGTGGCCGAGCTCCCTGGCACGTACCTCGAGATTTCCACCACGCGGCCTGAGACCATCCCGGGCGACGCGGCCGTCGCGGTCCACCCCGAAGACGAACGTTACAAGCACCTCATCGGCAAGCACGTCTGGCGCCCCTTCCCTCGCGCCCAGATTCCCATCGTCGGCGATACGGCCGTCGAGAAGGAGTTCGGCACGGGCGTCCTAAAAGTCACCCCGGCGCACGACCGCACTGACTTCGATATCGGCAAGCGCCACAATCTCCCGGTCGTCGATGTGATGAATCCTGACGGTACGATGAACGCCGACGCCGGCCCCCTCGCGGGCATCGAACGCTTCAAGGCCCGCGCGATGGCCGAAAAACTCCTCGAAGAACTCGGCGCACTCGTGAAGACCGAGCCCTACGAGAACACAGTGGGCCACTCGGAACGCGCCGACGTACCCATTGAACCCCGCCTTAGCGAACAGTGGTTCATCCGCTATCCGAAGATTGATGAAGCCAAGCGCGCCGTCACGTCAGGTATCATCAAGTTCCACCCCGAACGCTGGACGAAGACCTACCTCCATTGGCTGGAAAACATCCAGGACTGGTGCGTCAGCCGCCAGCTCTGGTGGGGCCACCGCATCCCGGTCTGGTACCGTAAGGGCGCCGACCGCAACGACCCGAAGAACCTTCACGTCTCCCTCACCGCCCCGGCCGACGCGGCAAACTGGGAACAGGATCCCGACGTCCTCGACACCTGGGCTTCTTCCTGGCTGTGGTGCCTCGCGACCATCGGTTGGCGCAAGCCGGGCGAGACAACTGAAGAACTAAAGCACTGGTATCCAACCGGAGCCCTCGCGACGGGCCCCGACATCATCTTCCTCTGGGTCGCCCGCATGATCATCGCCGGTCTCGAACTGCACGGCCCAGAAAAGAAGACGCTCACCGATGACGAGATCCGCCAGCGCATCCCATTCAAGCGCGTCTACTTCAACGGTATCATCCGCGACAAGCTTGGCCGCAAGATGTCCAAATCTCTCGGCAACTCGCCTGAGCCCCTCGATCTCATCGCCAAGTTCGGCGCCGACGGCCTCCGCTTCGGCCTGCTCTCCATCGCCCCCAAGGGCCAGGACATCCTCTTCGACGAAGATCGCGTCGGCCAAGGACGCAACTTCTGCAACAAGCTCTGGAATGCCGCCCGCTTCCGTCAGATGTCTGGTCCGATGGCCGATAACTCGACGCTCGCCGCCGTGGTCAGCCGCCTCAAGGCCTCGCAACTCGACGATGACGACTTCGCCATCCTGCAAGGCCTCGCCGAACTGACCGACAGCACGACCAAGAACCTCGACGAACACGAGTTCACCGCCTACGCGCAGGGATTATACTCCTTCTTCTGGGGCGACTTCTGCGACTGGTACGTCGAAGCCTCAAAGGCCCGCCTCAAGGATCCGACCCTGGTCGACAACTGCCTCGCGGTTCAGGACCTTGTTCTGCGCCAGTTCCTCCTGCTCCTCCATCCGGTCGCTCCTTTTATCTCCGAAGAACTCTGGCACCTGCTGGGTTACGGCACGGAAAAGGACTTCATCCAGAACCACCACACTGGCTCCGGCGGCGATCTCCTCCGCGTCCTTCGCGAGAACGGCATCAAGCTCAGCGCCGCCAAGGTGGCCGACGTCGCCCTGCTCCGTGAATTCGTCGCCTCAGTCCGCGGCCTCAAGTCGCAGGCCAACCAGGCCACGCGCCGCGACTCGGTCATCACGATTGTCGCCAAGGATGCCACGGCTAAGACGCTCCTTGAGTCGAACCGCGATAAGGTCAGCAGCATGGCCGGTCTGGCTGAAATCACCTTCGCCGATGATGCCGGCGATCGCACCGGTTCGCTTAACTCTCTCGGCACAGTCTTACTCGAACTCTCTGGCACGGTAGATATTGCCGGGGAAAAGGTCCGACTGGCCAAGGAACTTGCCAAGCTGGAACAGGCGGTTGCCGCTGGCGAAGCCAAGCTGACCAACGAAGCCTTCGTCTCGAAGGCTCCACCCAAGATCCTCGAAGGCGCCCGCAAACAGCTGGACGATGCCAAGGCTAAGCGCGATGAAATCGCGCGCATGCTCGCCACACTAGGGTAAGATGATTTCGACCAGGCTTCATCCCGACAAACAAACCGCCGCGCAGGCGATTGCCCGGGAGATAGCCGACCTGATTCAGATACGCTCGAAATCGGGCAAGTCTACGGTCCTAGGCTTAGCGACGGGCTCGACGCCGCTACCGCTCTACGCCGAGCTCATCCGCCTGCATCGCGAAGAGAAGCTGAGTTTCCGCTCGGTCATCTCCTTCAATCTGGATGAATATGAGGGCCTCGGCCCGACGCACCCGCAGTCGTACCGTTTCTTCATGGAAGAAAACCTCTTCCGCCACCTTGATATTCCTGCGGCTAACATCCATATCCCGGATAGCCTGACGAACAATCCCGCGAAGGACTGCGCTGACTACGAAGTCGCCATCCGCAACGCCGGTGGCATCGACCTCCAGATTCTCGGGATTGGTCGCACCGGACATATCGGCTTTAATGAACCGCCCTCGACCGCCGATAGCCGTACCCGCTGGGTCCACCTCGATGAACTCACCCGTCGCGATAACTCAGTCTTCTTTGGCGATCTTACCCAAGTCCCGCACGGCGCCCTGACCATGGGTGTCGCGACGATCCTCGAAGCTCGTCGCATCGAACTCATCGCCTTCGGAGAGGCTAAGGCCGAAATCGTGCGTCGCGCCATGAAAGAAACCCCTTCCCCGAACTGTCCGGCCACCTGGCTGCAACAGCATAGCGGCTGCACATTTCACCTTGATGCGGCCTCCGCCAAGGCGCTTTGACCTGTCAGATGGACGTCGCCCCCCGCCATCGCTCCGCCATCGACCCAGGCCTTGTCCCGGCGGTGCTCTGGACCCGGGACTACCTGAGACGCTGTGATCGCACGGACGGCTCCACGAATCTCACGATTGCGCTCCGGCGCGACGATGGCACCGCTTCCCTATTCCGCACCCGGGTTCTAGCCGGCGGAGTCGATGAGGCTGCGACGTATCTCCACGTCGAGCGTACCGTAAAGTTCCTGCTCTGGTCCCGCGGAGCTTCCGACATCCTACTCTGCGGCGACGAGGCTGGCCCGCTCGCCCTTCGCCTGCAGGCCGACTATTCATCCGCTGGCTGCCGAGCCTTCGACGCCGACTTCTTCCGCAAGGTCTTCGAGCGGCCACTGTCATTTCGCGAGGTCACCGAATCCGAACTGCCGGACGCCTCCGCCGCGCATCTGCCCCTTGGCCGCAATCTGGGCGGCTGTCGCATCGGCTTCGACCTCGGGGGCTCCGACCGCAAGTGCGCCGCCCTCATCGATGGCAAGGTCGTCTTCTCTGAGGAAGTTAAATGGGATCCCTACTTCCAGTCCGACCCGGCCTATCACCTCGCCGGCATCCGCCACTCCTTGGATTTAGCCGCCCGGCATCTGCCGCGCGTGGACGCCATCGGCGGATCTTCGGCCGGCGTCTACGTGAACAACAAGGTACGCGTCGCTTCGCTCTTCCGCGGGATCACCGATGTGAACGTCTTTGATTCCCAGGTACGTGACATCTTCCTAGGCCTCGCCAAGTCCTACGGCGTTCCGTTTGAAGTCCTCAATGACGGCGACGTCACCGCCCTCGCCGGCTCGATGTCCCTCGGACGTAATGCCGTCCTCGGCGTGGCGATGGGGACGAGCGTCGCCGCAGGCTACGTCGACAAGGCCGGCAACCTGACCAACTGGCTTAGCGAATTGGCCTTTGTTCCTGTAGACTACCGGACGGATGGCCCCGCAGACGAATGGTCCGCCGATCGCGGCTGTGCGGTGCAATATTTCAGCCAACAAGGCGTCGGCCGTCTACTCCCGCTTGCCGGCATCAACCTGCCCGCTTCGATACGCCTACCCGAGCAACTTGAAGAACTCCAGAGACTCCTACTGGCGGACGACCCGCGGGCGCATCAGGTCTACGAGGCCATCGGTATCGCCTTCGGCTATGCGATCGCCCACTTCGCTAGCTTCTACGAGATGAGCTGCCTGCTGATCATGGGCCGGGTCACCTCCGGCCAAGGCGGCACGATCATCATCGAGCAGGCCCAGATGGTCCTGCGGGACGAATTCCCTGAACTTCGCATCGACCTCGTCGTGCCCGCGGAGAAAGATAAACGACACGGCCAAGCGATCGCAGCCGCCTCCCTCCCCGCCCTCAGCCGATGATTTCCCTGAACCCTCTCGCGCGACTCGTGACCCCAGACGGCAAGTCCGGCCCAGACGCCATCAGCCGCACCACTCACCTCGGCATCGGTGCCCACCAGGACGACCTCGAGTTCATGGCCTTCCACGGCATCCTCGCTTGCTACGACCGCACCGATCGGTGGTTCGGCGGCGTGACGATCACCGATGGCCGCGGTAGCTCTCGTGCTGGTCAGTTCAAAGATTGGTCCGACGACCAGATCGCCGCTGAACGCGTTCGCGAACAAGAGGCCGCCGCGGTCATCGGCCAATATTCGTTCATCGCCCAGTTGGGCTTCGGTAGCTCAGCCGTCCGCGACGCCCTGCAGTCCTCTGTCCGCGATGACCTTCGCCACATTCTCGAAGCCGCCCGGCCCGAAGTCGTTTATCTGCATAATCTCGCTGATAAGCATGATACCCATGTCGGTTGTGCGCTCCGCAGCATCGAAGCCATGCGCCAACTGCCCAAGGCGGACCGACCGAAGATGGTCTACGGCTGTGAAGTCTGGCGCGACCTCGATTGGCTCGTGGACGATGAGAAGACCCCCATGCCGGTCTCGAATCGCCCCGAGCTCGCGCGCGCTCTCAACGAAGTCTTCGCCACGCAGATTGCGGGCGGAAAGCGCTACGACCTGGCCGTCCTCGGTCGCCGTACCGCCAACGCCACCTTCAGCAACGCCCACTCGACCGATCAGGAATCAGCCATGCAATGGGGAATGGACCTAACTCCACTCATGCTGGACGACTCCCTCGACCCTGTGGCCTATACGGTCGGCTTCATCGATCGCCTTAAAGCCGACGTCACCGCGCGCATCCGTAAATCCCTCTGACATGAAACCCACCCTCCTCGTCCTCGCCGCCGGCATGGGCAGCCGCTACGGCGGCCTCAAACAGATCGACCCCATGGGCCCCTCTGGCGAGACCATCCTCGACTACTCGGTCTTTGACGCCCTTCGCGCCGGCTTCGGCAAGGTGGTCTTCATCATCCGTCCCGACTTTGAGAAAGATTTCCGCGAACGCATCGCCGCGAAGTTCGCCGGCCGCATCGACGTCGGCTTCGCTTTCCAGACGATTGACCAGCTGCCCGCCGGCTTCTCGGTACCGACCGGACGCGAAAAGCCCTGGGGCACCACGCATGCCATCCTTTGCGCACGTGATGCCGTGAGCACGCCGTTCGCCGTGATCAATGCCGACGACTTCTATGGCCGAGATTCGTATGCCACGCTCGGCCGCCATCTCGCCGCCCTGTCCAATGAGTCCACGGCTTACGCCATGGTAGGCTTCACGCTCAAGAACACCCTCTCAGAACATGGCACGGTCGCTCGAGGCGTCTGCCAGACCGACGGCAGTGGTAAGTTAACCGACATCCAAGAGCTGACGAAGATCGCCAAGCTAGCCAAAGGCGCCGAGCACCGCGGAGACGACGGCCAAGTCGTGTCACTCTCGGGCGATGAACCTGTCTCCATGAACATGTGGGGCTTCACCCCAGCCATCTTCCCGCAGCTCGAAGCCGACTTCCGCACTTTCCTGACCGCCAAGGGTTCCGAGATGAAAAGCGAAGCCTACATCCCCCTGTCCGTCGGCGCCCTTATTCGTACCGGCCAGGCGACCTGCCAGGTCCTGCGCTCGGACTCGACTTGGTTCGGCGTGACCTACCGTGAAGATAAGCCGGTAGTCCAAGCCAGTATTGGCCAACAGGTCAGCAGCGGAGCCTACCCTTCATCCCTCTGGGCCTGATGATGACCAGTGCCGCAGGACATGACGCCCTCGCCATCGCGCACGAGTTCACCCTCGTCGGCGATATCCTAGCGGCCACTCCCTACGGCAGCGGTCACATCAACGACACCTATAAAGTGGACGTCCAATCCGAGCGCGGACCTAGCCGCTACGTCCTGCAACGCATTAATCATAAGGTTTTCCTCCGCCCGGATGAGCTGATGGCCAACGTCGAGCGTGTCTGCGCCCATGCCTTCACCAAACTCCAGCAAGCTGGCACGCCCGACGCTGAACGCCGCACCCTCCGACTGATCCCGACCCGACACAGCAAGGCCTGGCACATCGATCCAGCCGGTAATCGGTGGCGTTGCTACCACTTCATCGAAGGCGCCACCGGTCACGACGTCGTCCGCTCAGCCGAACAGGCCCATGCAGCGGCCAAATCCTTCGGGGCCTTTCAGGCGCTACTCGCCGACCTTCCTGGTGGACGTCTCCATGAGACGATTCCCGATTTTCATCACACTCCTTCCCGTTTCGCCCGCTTCCAGCAAGCCTTAGCAAAGGATGCCCATGGCCGAGCCGCGGCCTGCGTACCCGAGATCGCCTTCGCCTTGGCCCGCGCCCACGAGGTCAGCGTCGTCGTCGATGCCCTGCGGGACGGCACCCTGCCGGAACGCGTGACCCATAACGATACCAAGCTGAACAACGTCCTGCTGGATGACATCACCCAGGAAGGGGTCTGCGTCATCGACCTCGACACGGTCATGCCAGGCTCAGTGCTTTACGATTTTGGCGACCTCGTACGCACCTCGACTTCACCGGCGGCCGAGGATGAGCCTGACCTAGCCAAAGTGCGGATGCAATTTCCCATGTTTGAAGCCTTGGTCAAAGGGTACCTCGAAACTACCCGCGGCTTTCTGACGTCCAAGGAAAAGGAACTCCTGCCGTTCGCTGGTAAGCTCATCACTTTCGAGATTGGCCTGCGCTTCCTGACTGACTGGCTAGAAGGAGACACCTACTTCAAGATCAAGCGGCCGACGCACAATCTCGACCGTGCCCGCACCCAGTACAAGTTGGTAGAATCCATCGAAGCTCAGCTCCCCGCCATGCAGGCGCTGGTCGCACGCACATGAGTAAGCGCATCCTCATCACTGGCGGCGCGGGCTTCATCGGCTCCCACCTGGCCCGCCACTTCGCCGCGCATGCCGAGGTCACGGTGCTCGATGACCTGCGCAGCGGCCATGCTGACAATCTTGAAGGCGTTCGCTGCCGCTTCCTGCAAGGCTCCATCCTCGATCACGCCGCCCTGACGCAGGCCATCGCCGACGCCGAGGAGGTCTATCACCTCGCCGCGATGATTTCGGTACCAGAGTCCATCGCCAAGCCCGCCGAGTGCGCTCTGCTGAACACCGAGGGCACGCGCCGGGTGCTGGATGCCGCCCTCGTTGCCGGCGCCCGCAAGGTCGTCCTGGCTTCCTCTGCCGCCATCTATGGCGACAACCCGACCGTACCGAAACTCGAGTCGATGCCGCCGGAGCCGAAATCACCCTATGCCGAGACCAAACTCGCTGGGGAGCAGTCACTCGAACAGTACCGCGTCACCCATGGCCTCGGCACCGCCAGCCTCCGCTTCTTCAACGTTTTTGGCCCAAGGCAAGACCCTCGTTCCGCCTACGCGGCAGCTGTGCCCATCTTTATTGCCAAAGCTCTCTGCGATGAACCGATTGGCATCCATGGCGACGGCGGTCAGACGCGTGACTTTATCCACGTTAGCGATATCGTCGGAGCCCTCGCCTATGCGGGTGACTCGAAGGATATGTCCGGTACTTACAACGTTGGCTACGGCCAGAGCCAGTCGATCCTCGCCCTCGCCCAAGAGATCATCCGACTAACCGGGTCCAAATCCACCATCAAGCACCTACCGCCACGGGCTGGCGATGTCCGTCATTCGCTCGCATCGACCGAACGCCTGCTGGCCGCCGGATGGAAGCCCAGGTCGACGGTCAGCGCCGGCCTGGCCGAGACAATCGCCGCCTTCCGCTCGCTCAAGGCGTGACGACCAACGTCGTGCGCAGGAGTTCTTCCTGGCCGTCGTTGAGATTCAGCCAGACGTCATAGGTACCGGGCGGAGGGAGACGGAGATGGAAGGAAAGCGTCGGGTTAGGCGCATACTCATCGCCTTCGAGCGTGGGATGCATGTGCGCGTAGCCGGCCAGCCGGCGATCGGCGGAGAAGACGACCGCGTGGCCCAGCGCGCCCATGATCGGCTTTAGTTTGAGCGGTTTGCCTTCGGGACCAGAAAGCTTGATGCGCAAGGCCGCTGAGGTCTCGGACTGCGTCGAGGAAGCCTGCATCGAGAGGATGGTATTACGCGGCGGCACCACGATGGCGCTGAAAGGCAACGGGGCCTTGAACTCGGTCTGCGCGAGCATCACGCGTGAAGTCCGGACATCCGAGAAATCGACATAGATCTCGAGATCGGAACCACGGAGCTTCGCAGGCATGTCGAAACGCCAGAAGCCGTCGGCACCCGGCACGGGATGAAGGTGGGCGTAGTCTCGATTGCCGCCAGCCTGACGGAGATGAAGGTGGACCTTCTGGGTATGCGATACGGCGACCTCATGGGCATAGTAAGGATGACCATCGTCCTTAAGGAGTTGGATTTCGCCCTTGGAGCCGTCGGGAGAGAGCGCGACTTTGAGTTCGACCGGGAAGCGCAACGCCTTGGGCGAATAGAAATTGGCCTCCTCATTGAGCCCACAGAACTCGATGCCGTCGACGATAACTGGCTGGTGGTCGGCATGGAGAAATGAGCACTGGGTGTCGGGCAAGGCCCGCAAGCCAAAGAAGCCCACAATGGCTCCGGCGCTAATGGTCAGGGCCTGGCGAAGCGGTGTCATCGTACTTTCGTACCGGCCGTACCAGATAGCTTCAGCAAGCGGGCCGCGACGTCCTCCGCATCGAAGGACGGGCCTTCGCTACGATAGGTGATACGTCCCTCTGGGCTGATGACGATCAAGGCGGCGTTGTGCACGATGGTGCCGTCATCCCGTAAAGTCTGAATACCATAGTGGCGCATGAGATCTTTAATCTGGCCGACATTACCGGTGAGGAAGCGATGGCGAGCGTGATCGATGCCGTAACCGTCCGCATAGGTGCGCAATAAACCGGGCACATCAGTTTCCGGATCGAAGGTGATGGTGACCAGACGCACCTGAGCCGCACCGGGTAACTTTTTTAAAGTATCGCCCAACTGCTTCATGCAAGTCGTCGAGGCCGGGCACATGCGGGCGGATCGGCAGCTGGTGAAGATAAAATTTAAAGCCACCGGGTGCCCCAAGAAATCCTTCTTCATAACCAAACGGCCATCTTGATCCCATAGTGCCATGTTGGGCATGAGCTCATTGGGCATGCGGGTCACCAGCCGGCCCTTATCGACCGTCTCCCGTCGGAGCGAATCGGAGACCTCCGCCACCTGACGAAGTTCTTCGACATCGGCCGACACCACCCCACGTGCCTGCGCTTCCGCCCCTTCCATGACGACGTCATAGCGAATCATCCGGCCAGTCCAACCGACCTTGCGGTCACCTTCCGCGAAACTTCGCGATAACTCCCCGGCCTTGGAAGTCAGTATCTTCGCCTGGCCATCGGCCGAGACGGAGACGACTTTACCAGTCTCGGTGACGGCAAGACCAGCGACGGCGAAGAGAATGGCTAAGTAACGAAGCATTCTCAGAGGTGCTCACCAGAAGGGCCGAGCATAAGTTCCACCATGCCATGGCGGACGCCGCGATGGGAGAGATGGAAAGCCTCGGCGCCGGTCAGGTCGGCCAAGACGCAAAGGGTGATCAACGCCGCCGGCATGATATCCGCACGGTCGGCCGGGATGCCCGGCACCTGGCGACGCCCCTCGATATCCAAGGCGCACAGCTGATCGCGTAATGCGCGGATACGCAGCACAGGTAAACGGCCACCGACCGGCGGCTCCCCGATGGCCTCAAGATGCAGGGCGGTGGCCGCGAACGCCCCCCCCGCCCCGATAATGAGATAGTTTTCGGCTGCGTTGGCGGGAATGATGGTCTGGAGGACACCCATGAGATGGGTGCGAATCGACGCCTGATCGAGTTCGTCGACGACACCCGCTCCACCCCGGAGATAACCGTTGGTCATGCGGACCGAACCCAAAGGAAAACTCCGGGCCAGCACGTAATGCTGTCCGCGAATGGCGGTGACCTCGAGGCTACCGCCGCCGAGATCGAAGGCCATGATATTGGCATACGCCTTATAAGCTGGATCCGTTCGCACGCCCGAGCCAGCCAGACGAGCTTCAACCTCGCCGGAGACGATTGTGAGGGGCACTCCGGTGACCGCGCGTACCGTTTCGGCGAAGACCTGGCGGTTGGAGCATTCCCGGACGGCGCTCGTGCCGAGGACGGTGAAGCGGGTCGCGCCTTTCGAGCGGGCGAAATCCAGTAGACGGCCGATCGCGGCGGCGGCGGCAGCCTGGGACTCAGAGGAAAGTGGGTCGCCGGGGTTGATGTCCTGTTGCAGACGGACGGATTCGGTCAACCGACCGAGTTCGCGACGGTCCTGCTCGTCCACGATGGCGACCTTGATGGAATTGGAACCTACGTCGACGACGGCGATGGCAGACATGTTTAGAACAGAAATTGACCCTTAAGGCCGCCGAAGAAATGAAGGCCGTCCTGCGTCTCGAACTCCTTCGTACGCATCGCGATGAAATAAGTCGCCGAGCAGGAATACACCTGGAAGGTTGTGCCGACGGCGCATTGCAGGACGACGGGAGAACGAGTGACGCCACGGGATTCACGGAAATTTCCGCCATCGGCCGCATAGTTGCGCACGACGACCTCGACCTGAGTGTCCGCGAAGGCCCAAAAGGAAAAATTTGGGCGAACCCCGGGCGAACGCAGAGCGTCGATCGGGTCGTAGCCATTGGAATGTCGGATGAAGGAATGGCCCCAAGACTTATCGAGATTAACGCCCCAGCGTAACTGCGCACCAAGCAAGACTTCGGTGCGCATCGTACCAAGCTCGACCGCCGCACGCGCAATCAGGTCGCGATAACCGCGCCCTGATGAGTCGAGGTCGAAGCGACGTCGGAATTCACCGTCGAGATTGAGCAGGACTTCATCCTGCACCTGGGTGCCCCAGCCGGAAGCCGGAGCGGTGCCGATCAGATCGTGAAACTTGTTCTGGATTGTCTCACCACCAGCGGACGGGCCGATGACACCGAGCTTAGCTTCGACGGAGAAGTAGCAATCCCTGCGGCCACCACGCTCAAGGATAGTGCCGTAACCCCAGCCAAGATAAAGCGCCCCGGAGTAAGGTTGATCGGTGTCCAGCGGATTGGGATTCGTGGTATCCGAAGGCGTGTTGATTTCCTGCGTCAGCGAGAAGAAGGTATGATCTCCCCGATTAATCGCGAGCTTGAGGCCTTGGGTGTAATAGCGATCCTTGTTCTGCGGCGTGAATTTATCATTCTCCTCGGTCAGCGACACCACCCAGACCGAACTAGGAGAGGCGGCTGGAGGGAGGTCGGCGGCCTGGATCGCGGACGTGGCCAAGGCGAAGGCGAAGGCGATGAGACGGAACGATGACATCTAAGAAACGACAGCAAAGAGCGATATCCCTGAGGCGACAACGCCTTTCTGACTTGTGAACAAAGGCATGCCCAAGTATTTGACTGTCAGGATGTCCCAAGTTCCCACAGGCTTACCTTTTGCCCGGACGGAAGTTCAGGCCGATGGTACCGCCGTGGTCACTATCGGAGGCTCCTGGAAGCTGGATCAAACGCTCCCTGCGATCATCATCAAGGGAGATCGGGCCAAAGTAGTCGCCGAAGGGTTAGTCGATTTCGATTCTTCGCTGCCGGCTTGGCTTTACGCTCATTTCAAAAACGTCCGACAGCTGGATATCTCCACACTCCCCCTTCGCTTACAGTCGCTGGTGCAAATGGCAGAAAAGGCCTCATCCGAACACGCCAAGTCAGACCACGCAGGGTTACTCGAGACATTTGGAAATTGGGGCGTTGAAAGCGGCGGCTCCTGGGGTCGTGCGCTCGAGCATATCGGCCACACCGCGCTGGGCTTCCTGAAGATGGTGGTGGGCCGGGCCAAGGTAAATTGGAGCGACTTCACGCTCCAACTGCAGACCGCGGGCGTCGACGCTCTCCCCATCGTGGCCCTCCTCGGCTTCCTGACCGGCCTCATCATGGCGTACGTCGGCCTGATCCAGCTCCGCCAAGTCGGTGCCACGGTCTACGTCGCCAATCTCGTCTCTCTCGCCATGACCCGTGAGATGGGCGCCCTGATGACCGGCGTGATCGCCTGCGGACGAACTTCCACCGCCTACGCCTCGCAGCTCGGTAGCATGAATGTCAGCCAGGAAACCGACGCGCTCCGCGCCTTGGGGATCAACCCCGTCGAATACCTCGCCCTCCCCCGCATCCTTGCTGTCACGCTGATGGTCCCGCTCCTCGGCGTCTTCGCCACCTTCGTCGGCATCTTTGGTGGCATGATTGTCGCCTGTGCTGGCGACCTCAGCATCGAGCAATACCTCACGCAGGCCATCCGGGCCATCACCTTCAAGAGTTTCTTGGTCGGCTTTATTAAGTCCATCGCCTTCGGCTTCATCGCCGCCTGGGCCGGATGTTATCGCGGCTCGGTCGCCAAACGCTCTGCCCTTGGCGTCGGCGAGGCCGCTACGTCCGCCGCCGTGCTGGGCATCACCTTCATCGTGATCTCCGACGCGATCTTCGCGGTGATCTTCAACCTGTTCGACCTGTGAGCGACACCCAAGCCATCCTCACCTGCACCGATCTAGCCATCGGCCACGGCAAGACTGTGATCATGGATCGACTCAACCTTTCGCTGGCTCCCGGGAAGATCCTCGCGATCGTCGGGCCCAGCGGTTGCGGCAAGAGCACACTCATGCGCGCCCTCGGCGGATTGGACGAACCACTCGGCGGCAAAACCACCCTCATGGGCGTCGACCTCGCCACGGCGGATGGGCAAGAGCGTCAGGGTATCCTCCGCCAGACTGGCTTCCTCTTCCAAGGCGCCGCTTTATTCTCCTCGCTCACCCTCCGGGAAAATATCGAAATGCCGATGCGCGAGTTCCTTCAGGCGCCCCGCAAGGAGATTCGCCAACTCGCCGAGTACAAACTGGCCCTCGTCGGGCTCGCCGATGCCATGGACAAGCTCCCCTCAGAAATTAGCGGCGGCATGGCCAAGCGTGCGGGCATCGCCCGCGCTATGGCCCTCGATCCGGCCGTCATCTTCCTCGACGAACCGAGCGCGGGACTCGACCCAGTGAGTTCCGGACGCCTCGACGAGCTCATTCTCCGCCTTCGCGAAGCCTATGGGACGACCATCATCCTGGTCAGCCACGAGATCCCCAGCATCCTGCGGACCGCCGACTTCTGCGTTTACCTCGACCCTGACACGGGCACCATGGGGGCCTACGGACCTCCGAAGAGCTTCCTTCAGGCTGGCCAATCGCCGAAGGTGCACGCCTTCTTCAACCAAGCACGTTTCGACTGACCATGCGTAGATCCGCCAACATGACACTCATCGGGGCCTTCGTGGCCGGAGGCATCCTGCTCATTATCGCCGCCGTGGTCCTCCTGGGGGCCGGCTCCTTCACGGGTGCCAAGCCCGCCGCGATCGCTTATTTCGAAGATTCGGTCAGTGGACTCGATATCGGTGCCCCGGTTAAATTCCGCGGCGTCAGCATCGGCAAAGTCAGCCAAGTCCTCCTACGCACCTCGGGTCAGTCGGCGTCTGATTACTCCGTTCCGGTAGTCATGGAGTTCTCACCTGACCTCCTCACTCGTCGCGGCATCGACCAGGCCCTACTCCAGAAGCAAGGACTAAGACTCTCCATTGAGAAAGGGTTGCGCGCCAAGCTCCAACAGCAGTCGGTCGTCACAGGCGTGCTCTACGTTGAGTTAGACTACCTTCCTGACACCGCCTACAAGCTGCACGACCCCAAGGGCGAACTAGCAGAAATCCCGACCCAGCCTTCCAATCTTGGTGCGCTAACCAAGGCAGTCGCCCAGACGCTCGACCAACTCAGCCGTATCGACTTCGTGTCGATCACGAAGAAGGTCGATTCGATCCTGACCCGCATCGATAAAGGCGCCTCGCAGATCGAGTTCGAGAAAATCAACGGCAACTTGGTTCAAGCCTCGTCCAATATCTCAAAAATCACCGGCGACCCCGCCATCGCCCGGGCGGTCACCGACTTCTCAGCTGCCATGCAGGGCATTGATGTCCTCGTCAAACGCCTGAGCGGTAAAGTCGACCCGGTGACCGATGACATCAAGGCCATGGCGACAGCTGGCCGCAAAGCCCTCGAGCGACTCAACGAGACCTCCGAGAACCTCCGCACGCTCACTAAACCAGGCTCGCCGGCGCGCCGCGACCTCGATCAAGCACTCGCCGACGTCTCGGAAGCCGCCCAGGCGATCCGTTCGCTCGCGGATTTTATCGAACGTAACCCTGAGACGATCATCCAAGGCCGCAGCAAGTCGCCCGCCAAAGATGCGAAGCCCAAGGAGGAGACGGGCGCCAAATGAAATCTCGCGCCCTCCTGCTTGGCCTGACCGCACTCCTCAGTGGCTGCATCATCTTCGATAAGAAGAGCGAGGCCGTCACCTTCCACCAACTTGCCTCGCCGGCCGCCGTCACGACGCGATCTGCCCCAATCCTCTTTGTCCCCCGCGCCATCATCCCATCAGCCCTCCGTCGCCCGAATGTCGTGCTCATCGACGACACGGGCTGGGTTCGTATCGAAGACGCCCACCGGTGGATCGCACCGCTCGATCGCGCCGTCCCCGAAGCCGTTGGCCGCCATCTTACCTCGCTCACTGGACTGCCCACCTCCACGCAATCGCCGGCCGATGACCACCTCATCCTTCTGCTGACCGTCGATAAAATGGAGGTCTTCACTCCCGCCGGACCCGAGCGTTCGATCTTCTCGCTTCCGGGAACTACGCCGAACACGGATACGGCTACCCTTCAAATCACCTTTCGCCTCGAAAAAGCAGATGGCACCCTCCTCGTCACCAAGACGCTTTCCCAATCTCGCCCGCTCAAGGAACGTTCCGCGAATGAGTTCACCCTAGCCCAATCTGCGAACCTAGCCGTCATCTCCGCCGAAATCGCCAAGCTCGTGCCCGCTCCTTCTTTGTCGAAATGACCTCGCCCTCCTCCCCGCGCCCTGACGGCTTCTCCGAAGCTACCGGCGAAATCTGCTACGACCTTCCTTCGGCCTACATCCCGCATCCTGCCACTGGCCTACTGCACCTGCAGCGCTTCCTCGCCAAGATCCGTAGGCACCTCAAAGGCGAACTTCCGAAGTCTTATCAGCGTAATTTTTGCAAAGGCTTTGACCGCTTCCTCTGCATGCATCTGGGCGTCACCCCTGAACAAGTCATTGCCTGCGTTCGCGAGACGCACTCCGAGGCCGAACTCGATATCCGCCTCAAAGCTCTCTTTCCCGCAGACCTCCGCGTCGCCGCCTGGAACCGTGAACTGGTCCAGAAAGGCATGAGCGAGATGGGCCGGGAAGCCCTCGGCAACGCCAAGCGCATCATGGGGGCCGAACACCGCACCGACGTGATCTCCTTCGCAGACATGATCGACTTCGACGAAGGACGCATTTTGTGAATACCAACGACCCCCATCCCAACCGCCTGGTCATCCGGGGCATCGCCGCGCTGCTCGCCTGCCTCAAGCACCATCCGAAGGCATTGCGCGAGGTCGTCGCGACCGCTGCGTTCGCACCGAACCTCGCCGAATACGACGCCGCCTTCGCTGAACTTGGCGTCAAGACCCGCATCGTCGGACCAATCGAACTCGCCCAGACGGCCGAAGGCCCCTGCGATGACGTCTGCGCACTCACCATGCGTCCGGACTTCGGCCTAGCCCGCATCTCCGACTTCGCTGAATGGCGTGAATCCCGGGAAAGTATCGTTATTGCTGACGGCGTGACGGACGCGGCCGACCTCGCCGCGATCGCCCGCTCAATGGCCGCCTTCGGCCTGAAGCGACTCCTGCTCTCTGGCGGCACGGAGAAGCTCTCGTTCCACCCCGAAGCTTGGAACCTCTCCCGCGGCGCCATGGAACAGCTCCGCCTGATGCGCGCTGCTGCCCTTGGAGGGCTGCTCAAGCTCGTCGAAGACCGTTGCTGCGTCGTCGCGCTCTCGCCTGATATCGGCCGCAAAATCGATCTCGCCGTGCCGGTCCGCGTCCCTGGCCGCCACCTCGCCCTGCTCATCCCTGGAGGTAAACTTGACCCCGATATCCAGCCCCGCGTCGAACATTGCTACCGCTTCCCGGGCCTCGTCAGTCAGCCCGGCCTCAGCCTCTCCGAAATCGCCCCGCTGGCTATCGCTTGGTTCGCTTCCACGCCCCAACCCCGTGCCGACGGCTTCCTCTCGCGCAAAAGGGCTCGCCATGCGAAGGACAAGGGTTCCAATCCGACCACCTGACCCCCATGTCCCAGCCCCCGCCCGGCCCCGGCGAGAACGTCCTCTCGCTCCAGAACATCAGCCGTACCTTCTTCACGGCACTCCAGCGCCAGCATGACATGCTCGCCTTCAATATCGCCGGGTTGCATACCGCCGATCCGAAGGCCTACGAGCACTTCTCGTCCCTCTCCCGGGTCATGCCCGTGCCGCAGGCCCACCTACCGGCCGACCAAATGCGCGCCTACGCCCGCGGCCTGATGCTTCGCACCACCATCAATGACCTGCTGACGGTCTCCGCCGAATGCATGGTGCAGTGCCACCTGCTCTGCCTCTTCATCCGTGAACAAGGCAAGAATCAGCGCCGCGACCCGCTGGTCGAAAAGATCATCGGCGAAAAGCAGCAGGCCTTCCAGAAAATGTCTCTCCAGGATCGCTTCACCGCGCTGGAAGAAAATCTCGGCATCGTCTGTGAACTTGAAGATGGCGTCTTCAGCCTCGCCGCCGCGCTCCGCGTACTCGTCCGCGGCGGCCTCGTTACCAACGATGACATCACCCCCGACGGTTCGCTTACGCTGGAATTCAAGGCGATGCAGGACTTTGAAGTCCCGGCCGAAGCGACGGACCCAGTCGAAGCCACCGTCGAAGCGACAGCCGAGATGGCACCTGGCGTAACCGTCCACACGTCAGGCGACGAGACCAAGCCAAAGACGGTCGCCCGCCTGACGGATACCGCCCGCACATTCAAGCCGGGCGAGATGCTCGATCTGACCGATACCGAACTTCTTGGCCTCAACATTACCGTGGCCAAGTTCGTGGATGGACTCCTGCGCTCGGTCGACCATTTCGGTCGCGCTCAGCTCGGCGAAGGCGCCTAAGCGATGACCGAGCCCACGACACCCCTCCGTCGCGCCTGGCTCTGGGTTACCGCCGCCTATCTCTTTCAATCCATCCCGGCCGCCGTCCGCGACGAGGCCCTGCCCGTTGCCCTCAAGAACAGCGGTTACGCGGATAAGGATATCACGCAGGCAGTCGCCTACCTTGGGCTGATCTTTGGCTTCAAGATTCTCCTGGCACCGATGGTCGCCGCCTTCCGCCCCCGGGGCTTCATCCTGGTCTCCGAACTGGCGATCTCCGCGCTCCTCGGTGGCCTCGCCCTGCAAGTGGCGGCGGAACACCCATCGTCACCAGCGATCATCGCCTGCCTGATCCTCCTGTCCTTTGTGGCGGCTGCGCACGACTTTGCATTGGACGGCTATTTCGTCTCCGCCCTCGATGACCGCTCGCGCGCCACGCACTCGGCCCTCCTTAACTTCGCCTCCAAACTCGGCATGGTGCTGGCCGGACCGGGCCTCATTTGGCTGGCCGGACGCATCATGGAATACGGGCCGCAGTCCACCGACGCTTGGTCCTGGGCGCTCATCGCCGCGGCCGCGCTGGCCCTCTTCGCTGCGCTGGCAAATGCCCTCGGGCTCCGGGCTGAACCGGCCCAAGTCACCGATGGTCGCACGGTCAGCGAACGCTTCCAGGATATGTGGTCGGGACTGAGTGCGCTTTTTCGCGATCCGCGACTCCTCGCCGTCCTCGGACTAATCCTGTTCTACCGCGCCAGCGAGATTCACATGGCGCGAATCCTCCCGCTCTTCGCGACCTCGTCCACGCCAGGTGGACTCGCCCTCGGTAACGAAACGTATGCGATTATGCGCATCGCGACCGCGGTGCTCGGACTGGCGCTCGGCGGCATCGTCGGTTCGCAGGTCGTCGCCCGCCTTGGCCTTGGCCGTTCCTTACTGCCCTTGGGTATCGCGATGCACCTGCCGCTGGCGGCAATCGCGTGGCTCGCCGCCGATGGCTCGCACAATCTGTGGCTCATTGGGACGGTGTTCTTCGTCGAATACCTCGCCTATGGCGCTGGCCTCTGCGCGTTGATCCTGGCGATGATGAAGCTCGCATCCGGCCCCGGGGCCGCAGTGCGCTATGCGGCCCTCTCCACCTTCGCGCTGCTGGCCAACTATCTACCCGGGCTCTGGGCTGGTCACCTCTCCGATCGCCTTGGCTACGCCCATTACTTCCTGTTCGCGCTCAGTCTCTCTATCCCTGGTATCCTGTCGGCCTGGTTCGCGAAGCGTCACTTCCCGGACGCCTAATCACTCCTTCGGTAGGACGATGAGCTCTTGCTCGAATTGGGCGTCAAGGTAGCGCTGGGCAAACGTTTGCACGGCGGCTTCATCGGTCAGGCTCATGCGGCGCTCCCATTCGGCATCAAAATTAGCGCCGAGTCCGGCCACTTCGCGGACGAGCGCTCCCTGCATGCGAGCGCCGGCGGACTGACGGCCCTGTCGACGGGATACGCGCATGCGGCGCTTGGCATCCTCGATTTCGTTCGGGGCGAACTTACCCTTACGGAGGCGATCGAGTTCTTGGCGCATCTCCTTCACGACCTCTTGGGCCGAAGCGGGCGCGGTGCCGGCGTAAAGATAGAACATCCCTTGATCGACAACCTCAACGCGGGTGGCGCCGACGAAATAGGCCATACCCTTCTCCTCGCGCACCCGACGGAATAGCCCACTGGCCATGCCACTGAGTAGTTCTTCGGTCACGTTTGCGGCGACGACCTCATCTGGCCCAAAACCACAATGGGGGAAAGCGATGGCAACCACGGCCTGCTCACCCTGGGCGCGCTCGAGCAACTTGCTGGACGGAGCTGGCACATGCTTGGGCAAACCGCGGCGAGCGAGTGAAAGTTTCGGCAAGGAACCAAAACGGCGGTTGACGAACTCCATGACGGCTGGACGGTCGAAAGCCCCGCTGACGCCCACGACGATATTATCGGCGACGACTAGGGACTGATGCAGCCTCGCCAGATCGGACGGCTGAATCTTCGCCAAGCTCTCCGGCGTACCGCAGGCGTCAATCGCGAGCGGATGCGTACCGAAATACTGGCGCTGAAGCTGTAGACGGGCCTTCTCGACGATGTCATCTTCGGCTTCGCGGCAAGCCGTGATGATGGCGGCGCGCTCTAAGTCGAAAGTCTCAGGCAGGATCTTGGGACCGAGGATACCGTCGGCGATGAGTTCAGAGATCTTTTCGAAATCCGAGCTAAGTGCCTCGCCCCAAAGACCGCAGGAGACCTGCGAGCCATGGTCCGCGAAGGTTGCGCCGATACTATCCACGAGGTGAGCCACCTCTTCCTTGGTCCGATGCACATTATCGCGCGCAAACATGGTGCCAAGCAGTCCCGTGGTGCCACGTTTCTCGGCCTCCTCGTAAGCGAGGCCGCCGGCGAGGAACACGCCGATGCCAGCCTTCGGGATAGTAGCATCATGCTGCAGGACGATGCGGACGCCATTATCCAAGGTGAAGGTCTCAAAACGGTCCGGCGTGACCGTCGCCGTGGCACTGACCACGGAGGGGTCGGCCTTACCGCCGCGCATGGTGCCGAAAGTGACGTTGTCCGAACGGAGCCACTTGCGCGCCTCGCGGGTTAGGTCTTCCGCCCCGAGTTTGGCGAGATGCTCTACTCCGCGCTGCGGCCAGGAGATGTCATGGCCGATGGTGGCCGCATGGGCGACACGGCTCGTCAGACCGTGGATATTCTTCTGGCCATTGACCATGCCAACGACGGACTGGCGGCGGACCTTCTCGAACTGGGCCGGCGTGACGCCTTTCTGCAAGAGACCATCGACGACCTCAGCAATCGCCTGTTCCACCACGGGGGCGGAAGTGCCCGCCTCACCGGTCCAACTGCACCAAGCGAGCCCGAGGTCACGGATACCGAAGCCGGAGGCGTCAATGCCATGGACGAGCTTGCGCTTCTCGCGGAGCTCACTCCAGAGCAAGGAACTATTGCCGGCACCGAGCACGCCGAGGAACAGGTCGGTGGCGAGGCGACCTTCGTCGAAATATCCTGGGATACGCCAACAGGCGACGCCCTTGGAGGTATTAACCTCCCGGATGAGATCAGCGCGTCGGACACCCCCTTGAGGCGGCTCCTGGTGCGCAGCGATATCGATGAGGGGTCGGCGAGCGAAACGACCGAACCACCGCTCGGCGGACGCGAAGACTTCTTCCGGGGGCATGCTACCGCCGAGGGCCAACACGACGTTCGTCGGGACATAGCGACTAGAGTGATAGGCGCGCAGGTCATCGGGCGTGATGCGCACGAAGAGATCGCGATGGCCGATCACCGGCTGGCGCAAAGGGTGCGACCGCACCGCTTCTTCGAGGACTGACTTCGCCAGCATCTGATCATGCTCGTCATCGCACATCGCGATCTCGCGCAAGATGACTTCGCGTTCCATCTTGGCGTCGGCGTCGGTGATGAGTGGGTCGAAGACCATATCGGCAATGGCTTCCATTGCGGTCTCGAAACCCTCCTGCGGAGCGTCGACATAATAGACTGTCCGATCGAAGGTGGTATAGGCGTTGGAGGAACCGCCGCTGCGATGGATGGCGTCGGTGAGCTCCCGGTTCGTAAAGCGGCCAGTACCCTTGAACACCATATGCTCAAGGTAGTGAGAGATGCCCGAGCCTTCCCAGCGACCCTCATGGATGCTACCCGTGCGGACCCAGGCCTGCACGGTGCACAGCCCGATGCCGGGGCGATGGGAGTAGATGACCTCGAGTCCATTGGCCAGGACCCGCCGTTCAGGCAAGGGGCCGGCAATCTGGGCGAAACTCAGGCCTTCAAGATACGACATGGGCTGGATGTATGCCCCGGCCTCGACGGGGCGCAAGTGCGACCAGTCCGTAGGCTGGCAAATGAGAGCCCAGCCGCCCCCACTCTGACATTGAAACCAAAGGACGGCCTAGGTATTCCCAACCTTCGCCCACCAACCAAGGAGGGCCCCTCCCCCTTCCTTCCGCTTCCCGATGTACATTCCGCCCGAAATCCGCGCCAGTCTTGACGAAGTCGAACGCCGCGCCGGCTACCTCTGGAAGTTCCTCGATGTCGCAGGCAAACAGGCCGCCATCGCCAAGCTCGAAGAGCTCATGACCGCCCAGAACTTCTGGGACAGCCAGAAGGCCGCCCAGAAGGTCATCTCGGAGTGCAACGGCCATAAGGTCATCGTCGCCCCCCAGGTCGCCTTTCGGCGTCAGATCGAAGACGCCAAGACCCTCGCCGAACTGATCACGGAATCGCCGGATGGTACGGCCGACGCCGAGGTCGAGGAACTCCGCAAGCTTGGCACCGATCTGCTCGCCGCCGTCTCGGAGCTCGAGATTGCCTCGTTCCTTTCCGGCCTGCACGACCGCTCCAACGCCATTGTCACCGTCAAGGCCGGCGCCGGCGGCACGGAGTCTAACGATTGGGCCGACCTGCTCTACCGCATGTATACCCGCTGGGCCGAACGTCGCGGTTTCAAGATTGAAGTCGAAGACATCGCCGAAGGCGAAGGCGCTGGCATCAGCCAGGCCACGTTCCGACTCGAAGGCCCCAACGCCTACGGCTACGTTAAGGCCGAACGCGGCGTCCATCGCCTGGTGCGTATCTCCCCTTTCGACGCCAACGCCCGACGCCACACGTCCTTCGCCTCGGTCGACGTCGTCGCCGAAATTGATGACGACATCGACGTCGAGGTCAACGAAGCCGACCTGCGCGTCGATGTCTACCGTTCCAGCGGCAAGGGCGGACAGCACGTCAATAAGACTGAGTCCGCGGTCCGCCTCACGCACATCCCGACGGGTATCGTCGTGGCCTGTCAGCGTGAACGCTCCCAGGTCAAGAACCGCGCCCTCGCGATGAAGATCCTGCGCGCACGCATCTACGAAAAGACCATCGACGACAAGCGCGCCGAGATGGAGAAGTATTACGGCGAGAAGGGCGACATCGGCTGGGGTAACCAGATTCGTTCCTACGTCTTCCAGCCTTACCAGATGGTCAAGGACCTCCGTACCGGAGTAGAGACGGGCAACATCCAGGCGGTCATGGACGGCGATATCGACGCGTTCATCAACGGCTGGCTCCGCGCCGGCGGTCCGCGCACGCGCAATAAGGACATCAAGATCGAGGACTAAGTCCTCCGCCGTCATGCCGACCCGGGACACTCTCCGCCAGAAGCTCCTCGATACGCCGCTCTTCGCGGAGAAGATCTGGAAGCTTTCACCGGAGCCATGGCCCATCACCGAGGCGCAGCTTCGAGATCTCAAGCGTATTGGTGCCGCCTGCCTGAGCTACCACCGCGCGCTCGAACGACTCTACGTCCGCTCGTTTACGAACAAGAAGATCCTCCGCAATCGAGAGCTCTACGCCCCGTGGGTCGCCGAGTACCTCGATCGCTATAAGCCCGCCGGCCTCATTGAACATGGCCGCCATCGGGCCATCAAAGGGGTCTGCCCGGTCGTCCTCCGTCCAGACCTACTGATCACCGACGGCGGCTTCACGATGACCGAACTCGATAGCGTCCCCGGCGGGGTCGGCCTAACGGCCTACCTTAACGAGGTCTACGCCGAGGACTTCCCCCGCGTCATCGGCGCCCATAGCATGCCCGATCGCTTCATGGCCTCGCTCGCGCGCCTGACCCCGAAGGAGAAGTTCCCGCTGGTCGCCATCGTCGTCAGCGAAGAGGCCGCGACCTATCGCCCAGAATTCGAGTGGCTCGGCGAAAAGCTCCGTACCCTCGGCCACGATGTCCACATCGTCGAACCCGCGCAGATCATGCAGATGGGCGACGGCTCCTACATTCCCGTCGACGGCGCCCCGCGTCGCGTCGACATCCTCTACCGCTTCTTCGAACTCTTCGACCTCGCCAACGTGAAGGGCGCCGACGGCATCTTCAACGCAGTCGAGGCCGGCACGCTAATGCTCACGCCGCCGATGAAGGCGTTTCAGGAAGAGAAGCTCGGCCTCGCCCTGCTCCACCATCCGCAGCTTGGAGAATTCTGGAAGGAGAACCTACCCGAAGATCACCATGAGGCGCTGTTCCGCATCGTCCCGCAGACGTGGATCATGGAGAAGACCGAGTTGCCGCCGACGGCTGTCCTACATGCGCCTGGCTTCGCCGGCCGCCCGATCCGCGAGTGGACCGAGCTCGCCGAGGCCTCGCAACGTGAACGTAACCTCATCATCAAGGCCAGCGGCTTCCACGAGACCGCCTGGGGCGCCCGCTCGGTGACGCTCGGCAGCGACGTCTCCCGTGAAGAATGGCTCGAGGCTATCGAGAACGCCCTCAACCCCGATAACGAAACCTTCCACGTGATGCAGGAATACCACAAGCCCTCGCGCCTGACCCACCCGGTCTTCGCCGACGACGGGTCAGTGGTCCCCGCCGACGGCCGCGTCCGGCTCTGCCCCTATTTCTTCGTTGCTGGTGATACGGTTGAACTTTCCGGCATCCTTTCGACCTTCTGCCCAGCCGATAAGAAGATCATCCACGGGATGAGCGACGCGGCCCTGCTCCCCTGCCATCTGGTCCCCTGAGGCCCTACGTCGCCTTGCTTCCTGCCGGCTTAAAGCCCAAGGTAAGCCTATGAGACTCCTCGCCCTTAGTCTGCTCTCGCTGTTTACCCTGCAGGGCGACCTCTCGGCCGCTGTCCGCACGAAGGTGGACCTAGTCAACCTCACCCCCGACGTCCGGGCCGGCGAAAAAGCCCTCATCGCCCTCCGCTTCCGTTGCGACCCGCATTTCCATGTCTACTGGAAGAATCCCGGAGACGCCGGTGCTTCGCCGACCATCGAGTGGGCCGAGAAATCTGGCACAACCATCAGTGGTTTCATCTGGCCTGGCCCCAAGCTGCTCGACCAAGCCGGCATCATGAACTTCGTGTACGAAGATGAGACGCTCGTCCTGATCGAAGTCGCTATCCCCGCAGGCAAGACGGGAACGGTCGTCCTCAAGGGGAAGGCCGAGTGGCTGGAATGCGACGACAAAGGCTGCTGGCCGTATGATAAGCAGGTCGAGCTCACGCTGAAGGTCGGCGCAGGGAACGCGGCCTATAAATATGACCGGAAGCTTTACCCGAATTTTCGGCCAGTAATTCCGACCACAGGCACGAGTGACGGCAAGACTCTGACCATCGTACTGCCCAGCGACCGCAAACTGAACGAAATCTGGTTCCCGGAACGCAATTTCGTCACCCCCAACGCGACCGTGATGCAGAAAAGATCCGGCGGGAAAATGACCATCGAACTAAGGGACGCCACGGAGACCCTCAACTCTGGCCCGCTTAACTTCACGACGCGCGCGGAAGATGGCGGCTTCGTCGACATCAACGTCAAACTGGAAGCCGCCGCGACCAAGCCGGCCGCGATTGAAACCACTAAGCCGCACGCCGGCGGAATCGAATGGCAACCTTGGTCACCCGAGGTCCAGGCCAAAGCCCTCGCCGATGGCAAGATCGTGTATGTCGACTTCACGGCCCGCTGGTGCGCCACCTGCCAGGTCAATAAACGCGTCTACACCCAGGAAGACGTGGCCAAGTCGCTCACCCAAGCGGGCGTAGTGATGCTCAAGGCCGACTGGACGAAGAAAGATTCGGTCATCGCGAACGAGCTCGGTAAATACGGCCGCACCGGCATCCCGCTCAACGTTTTCCTAAAGACCGGCCAACCACCGGTCGTGCTCTCCGAAGCGCTCACCGGCACCGAAGTCGTCGCCGCGCTCAAAGCTGTCTCCGCCGGTAAGTCCTATCAGGCCGAAACCATCACGCACACCTTCGCCTTCTGGATCCTACTGGCTTTCGGCGGCGGTATCCTCCTCAACCTGATGCCCTGCGTCTTCCCGATGATCGGCCTCAAGGTCCTCGGTTTCGCCAAGGAAGCTGGTGCGTCCCGTCGCACAGTCATCCTCAACGGCCTGCTCTACTCCGCTGGCGTCATCGCCAGCTTCCTCGCCCTCGCGCTGCTCATCATCGGACTTAAATCCGGTGGCTCGTCCGTCGGCTGGGGCTTCCAGATGCAATCGCCCGGCTTCGTCCTCGGTACCTGCGTGCTGATGATCGTCCTTGGACTGAGCCTCGCGGGCGTCTTCGAGATCGGCGTCGGCCTCGGTGGCGTCTCCGCCGGCGAAGGCGACGGCCGCGTCGCCACCTTTCTTTCCGGCGTGCTCGCCACGGTAGTCGCGACGCCTTGCACGGCCCCTGGCCTCGGCGCCGCACTGGGCTTCGCCTTGGACAAGGAGCGGAGTACCGGAGAGACCTTGCTCTTCTTCACGGTCATCGGCCTCGGCATGGCCCTGCCCTACCTCTTACTATCCATGTTCCCTCGTCTCGCCGCGATGTTACCGCGCCCCGGCGAGTGGATGGAATCCCTGAAACAAGGCATGTCTTTCCCTCTCTTCGCCTATGCGCTCTACCTGCTCTGGGTACTCAATGCACTCGTCGAAGACGCGGCCTGGGTGCGCGACGCCTCGCTTGGCCTCGCCGTCATCGCCACCGCCTGCTGGGTGCTCGGTCGCTGGGGTGCCCTGCATCGCACCGACAAGGAACGTCTGACGGCCAAGCTGGTATCATTCGGAATGTTTGGCGGCACACTCGCCTACCTCTTCGGGACGCTCCCGTAAGCCGGAGAAACCGAATAATAAAAAGGCCCGCCAGATGGCGTGCCTTTTCGTTACCGAAGCAACTCGCTTAGAGAGCGGTGACCGGAGCTGGCGCGGAGCCGGCGGCCGGTGCAGAAGCGGGGCGAGCGGCAGGGGCGGTAGCGGCAGCGGCGGAAACCGGACCGGCGTAATTCACGTCCACGATGACAGCCTTGCGGTCCTTGGCACCGGACTGGCGACCGGCGGCATTCTTGTCGGCGTGCTGGGAACCTAAGGCCATGATCTCAGACTTGGCCTGGTTTGAACCGAGCTTGCTGAGATATTCGCGGACGGACTGGGCGCGGCGGTCAGAAAGGCCGAGGTTGTATTCTTCCGTGCCGAAATGGTCAGTGTAACCGGCGATGATGACCTCGGTGGCCTTCACGCGACCGGCGACAGCGTCGACCTTGGCGCGCTCCGAGGCGGAGACGGTGTACTTGTCGAATTCGAAGTAGACCGTGGCGAGAATGGCTTCAGGCGGGATATTGCCGCCGCGGATGGCATTCGCAAGGGCATCGCGACGAGCGTTGGCCGAACGCGTGTCAAGGGAGTCAGGGCCGCCGGAGGCGCCGCTACCGGACAAAGGATTGAAACCCTCAGGGATACGGGAGGTGCAGCCGACGCTCAGGGCGGCGATGGCGAGAAGGAAGGTGAAACGCTTCATGGTGTGTGGGAATAAAAGAAGAGCCAGCGGGTGTCGGCAAGCCTTGTCTCGCTCAGTAGCGCGGGACCTTGGGGTCAATCTTGAGCGACCAGGCGTCGATGCCGCCCTTGACATTGCTGACGCGGGCATAGCCCTTGGCCCGCAGGAACTGGGTGACCTTCATGCTCCGGCCGCCGTGGTGGCATTGAACCAGCACGGGGACGTCCTGCGGAACCTCCGCCAAGCGGGTCGGCACGCTGTTCATGGGGATCAACCGGGAACCTTCGATTCGGCAGACGGCGTATTCGTCCATCTCGCGGACATCGATGAGGAGGGGCGGATTGGGGCCAGCCAAGAGGCGCTGGGCTTCCTCGACGGTGACTTCAAGCGGAGTTTCGGACATAAGGGGCTGGGTTGGGCAAAGGGTCGGAGCGTAGGCGGCCTTCTCAAGCGACCGGATACTCGGAGCGGAGCCGCAAGCAGGACAGGCCGGGTCGGCGGCTAAGGCGATCAGCTTGGAGGTGCCAGCCGCGACATCGACGACCAGCAGCCTCGAGGCTATGCGCTTACCGAGCAGGACGGCGATGACCTCCGAGGCCATCCAAGAGCCGATCACCCCGCAGGTCGCGCCGAAGACGCCGGCCTCGGCGCACGTCGGCACAGACGCGGCATCTGGCATCACCGGATAAAGACACCGATAGCACCCTGCGCGCGGCAGGAAGACGCCGACCTGCCCGGCTTCGCGCAGAACGCTGCCATGTAGGAGCGGGCGACCGCCAAGCACACAGGCGTCGGCCGCCAGGAAACGGGTCGCAAAGTTATCCGTGCCATCAACGACCACATCATACCGAGCGACAAGGTCGACGGCGTTCTCGACGGTGAAGCCTTCTGGGTGAAGGGCCACCTTGAGTCCGGGGTTAATCTCCCCCAGCGCCTCCGCGGCGGAAATGGTCTTTGGAAGTCCCAAAGTGTCGAAGCCATGGACGATCTGACGATGTAGGTTAGAGATTTCGACCTTATCCGGATCGGCGATGCCAATGAGCCCAACGCCGGCAGCAGCTAGGTATAGCCCAACGGGTGATCCCAGACCACCAGCCCCTAAGAGCAGCACTTTGGCCTCACGGAGACGCAGCTGACCGGACTCCCCCACCCCAGGCAGACGTATCTGCCGGGAGTACAAGGCCCTCTCATGGTCGCTCAGGCGCTGTTCCGCGGACATGCCGACAGTGGAACCCCCGCCGGGAGCGGTGTCAAACCGCCCCTTCCACGTGTCGGATTGAATATTCGGCCAAGGTGTCCCAACTTGACCCCGTGGCACCGGTCTTCCTCGGCATCGATTATGGCTCGCGAAGGGTCGGCCTGAGCCATGCCGATGAACTCGGCTTCGCCTTTCCTCTGCCCGCCGCGGTCGCGGAAAGTGCCGAAGAACGCTTCACCCAGATCGGCAAAGAGATCGCCCGACTGAAGGTGACCTTGCTCGTCCTTGGCTACCCACTTTCCGTCGAAGGCGAACGCACCAAGCGCTGCGACGAGGTCGATGTCTTTGCGGCCGAACTCATCCGGCGCTTCGCCCTACCTATTGAGAAAGTCGACGAAGCCCTGACGAGCCAGGCCGCCGACGAGATGGGCGGCCGCAAGGCACGCTCGGCCAACGAACGCAAGCAGCAGGCCCGCTCCGGTGAACGCGATTCTCGCGCGGCCGCTGTCCTCCTCCAGGACTTCCTCAACAGCCGCGGCCTCGGCTCCTAACATGCCGCCCGCCAAGACCAAGAAGCCGTTTACGCCGAAGCTCGAGCGCTTCCTTGCGACGGTCGCCTATGACGGCACCGACCACATCGGTTGGCAGGTCCAGGCGGGTCGGGTATCGATTCAAGGTGAACTCGAGGCGCGCTTATCGCGTATCCTCAAGACCCCGATTGTCATCCATGGCAGTGGCCGCACCGATTCCGGCGTGCACAGCGTTGGCCAGCGCTTTCATTTTGATGCCTTCTGGCCCCACCCCTGCAGTTATCTCGTCCACGCGATCAACTCGTGCGAACAGAACGGCCTACTGGCCACGCAACTCCAGCGCGTGGCGCCGACTTTTCATTGTCGCTGGCACGCCAATGGCAAACGCTACCGCTACGAGATCTGCGACGGGTACCCACCACCTTGGGAAGCGCGTTTCTGCCTGGGATTAGGGATGAAGACCGTCGACGTTAAGCTGATGCGTAAGGCCGCCAAGCTTCTGCTCGGTAAGCATGACTTCTACGCCTTCGGCGCAAACCACGGCCAAGGCATGGAGAAAGAGAATCCGGTGAAGGAGCTGCGCCGACTCGATGTCCGCCGGCGCGGCAAGCGCATCACGATCGTCGCTGAAAGCAGCGGCTTCCTCTACAAGATGGTCCGCCGTCTCGTCGGCGGACTCCTTCGCGTCGGCGAAGGCAAGATGCCGCCCGAACGCCTGGTCGCTTATCGCAAGGAGCGCGCGATCACCTCCGAGATACCGACCGCGCCCGCGCGCGGCCTGTTCATGGAGAAAGTCTTTTATAAGCCCGGCTCTTTTCAGAACCCGCGCGCCTTACGAAGCTACAAAGACGCCGACAGTTCGGAATAAGCTTTTGTCTTAATCTGTAGTTAAGGCACGATCTGGCATAATTAACTCGTGCGTAAGTTACCCCTCATCGTTTTTCTGGCCTTGCTAAGCGTCTACGCCCTGACCGCCGCGCCCGCCGAAGGCAAGAAGAGCAAGGGGACGAAAGTCGCCCCGCCTGCCAGCTCCGTCGACAACGTCGCCGCCGCCAAGCCGTCAGAAAAGAACTCCATGTTCAAGCTCTCGAGCCCAGCCGCAAAAGACGGTGAGAAGCTACCCGTCGAATTCACCGGCGACGGTGCGAGCGCTAGTCCGCCCCTCGCCTGGTCCGGAGTCCCTAAAGGCACCCAGAGCCTGGTGCTGATCATGCATCACCTCGATCCGGAAGGTAAGACGAAGATCTACTGGCTGGTGCATGGCATCAATCCGCTGACCACGAGCGTCGCTAAGAACGCCACCGACTTCGGCAAGATGGGCATCAGCACCGTCCACGACCGCGTCGAATACGCCGCCCCCCACTCCAAGGGGCCGGGTGAAAAGAAATACGTCCTCACGCTCTTCGCCCTTTCCGCCAAGCCAGACCTCTCCAAGGCCGAAAGTCCGATCACGGTCGACCCGCTCCTTGCGGCGATGAAAGGTAAGATTCTCGCCGCCGCTGACCTCACGGTGATCTACACCCGGCCCGCCGGCGCCAGCGACAGCAAGGACGAGAAGCGCCCGCCCCGCCGCGAAGAGGGAGCCAAGTAAGCAGTTTTGATTGGAACGCGACGACGTCCCGTCGTACTCACTCCCCATGCGGCGAGTCTTACTCCTCTGGCTTTCGGCCCTCCTGCCGACACTTCTCTGGGCCCACCCAGAATGGAAGGAGGCCTCCGCTATCGGTGTTATCGACGACAAGAACTCCTTTGCCCTGACGGTAAAATTCGACGTGCCCTCATTTCTCCTCGGCCAGCTGCCTAAGGACGCGCCCGTGAAGGATCTCGATGTGCTGATGTTCACGCCTGGCCGCCTGGCCTCGTCTATCGAGCCTGGTCGGAAATTGTTCCTCGCCGGCCTCCGCCTCGAAGCCGACGGTAAACCCGTTTCATGGACGCTCGAATCCTTCCCCACCGCCGAACAGATCCTCACACAGTCCGGCCGCCAAGGCGAAGCCGACCGCTACCCAGTGATGCTGAACGGAAAGTTCAGGGCGACGGTCCCAGCTAATACGCAGAAACTCGTACTCCGTTTCCCTGACGCGCTTGGGACGGTCTTCACGAATCTCCGCAAGGGCATGGAATTCCAGACGGTCATGGCGGTCTCGAAGAACGAGCCAGGTGAATTCCAGATTGGCGATGGATCGGCGCCCGCCGATCATCAGACAATCTTCGCGCTCCTAGTCGATGGCTTCGGACACGTGATTCCGGGCGGCTGGGATCACTGCCTGTTCATGTTGGCGATGTTCCTCGGCGCGGCGTCACTCGGCCAAGCCCTCGGCCGCTCCCTCGTTTTCGCGCTCGGCCACAGTATCACGCTCAGTGCGGTCGCGCTCGGCTGGATAGGTAACCCCGGTGCCTGGATCGAGCCCTTCATCGCGCTCACGATTGGCCTCGGCGGACTGATGGCCTATCGCGGGACCGCGACCAACCGCCAGATGCTCGTCGTCCCGGCCGTCTTCGGCTTGGTCCACGGCCTTGGCTTCGCCGCCGCGGTCTCCGATCGCCTCAAGGATTGGGATAACGGCAGCATCGTCCGCATCCTCGTCGGCTTCAATGTCGGCGTCGAACTCGCCCAAATGGCGGTGATCTTCGGGTCGGCCGCCCTGCTTTGGGCCGTTCTCCGGACTGGCGTGACCGAGAATAACGTGCGACGCACGCTCTGCCTCGCGGTCGCGATTGTCGGCTTCAGTGTGATGGCTTGGCGCGTCGCCGGTATCGCCGGACTCGTCTGATCAGAGGCGACCGACGGGGCGCTTACCTGCATCGAGCTTCTTGCGCTCCGAGGCGGCAAGTTCCTGCAGCTCCTTAACGATCGCAGGATTGGCGGAGGCAACATCGTTGGTCTCACCTTGATCGGCGTCGAGGTCGTAAAGTGAAAGACCGATCTGGCGCTGATGGGTCGTTGCTGGCAGTCCGTCGCGCGCGGCAGGCACCATGTCGACATAACTGCGATAGGCGTGCGGGAGGTGGAGTTTCCACTTACCCTTACGCACAGCCTCGAGCCGGTCGCCGTAGTAGTAGACGAAGGATTCGCGGGCGACCTCCTTCTCACCCTTGAGCAAGGGAAGGAAGGACTGGCCATCAATCTCCAACTTGGGCTTGGCGGCCGCGCAGGCTTCAACGATTGTCGGCACGACGTCGATATTGGCGGCGAGGGCGTCGGTGCGGGTGCCCGGCCTCACGACGCCGGGCCAGCGGACGATGAACGGCACGCGGACGCCGCCTTCAAAGGTCGTGCCCTTGCCTTCACGGAACGGGCCAGCCGAACCGGCATGTCGGCCAAAGTTAAGCCAAGGTCCGTTGTCGCTCGTGAAGACGACGATCGTCTCCTGCTCGACGCCTTTATCCTTCAGCGCCTTTAGCACCGCGCCGACGGTGCGGTCGATGTCAGCCATGGTATCAGCATAGGGCGTGACACCCTTGCCCTTGAAGTCTGACGAAGCGCCCAGCGGGGTGTGCGGCATCGAGGTCGGGAGATAGAGGAAGAACGGTTTACCCTTACCGGCGCTCTCATGGATGAAACGGACCGCGCGCAGCCCCTGCATCGAGGTCAAGGCATCCATGTCCGACCAGTCGCGAATGAAGCCCATCGGATGGTCGTTAACGTAACGCGGAAGCTCGGGATACATCTTCCGGCGCGATTCGTCGCCGACGGCGTAGCCCAGCGGCCACATGTCATTCGAATAAGGCAGGATCATCGAATCATCGAACCCATGATTGGACGGCAGGAATTTTGGAGCGTCGCCCAGATGCCACTTGCCGACGATGCTGGTGCGATAACCGGCATCACGTAACAAGGTGCCGAGCGTCTGCTCGTCGTTACTGAGTCCGGTCTTCGACTGCGGACCGAGAGCTGCGCCGCCGAGGCCGAGGCGAT
>Ga0209500_10000166_pt1 | contig 59367 bp, 49 predicted proteins | sample S_140212_EF_Meta_FD_187323 | JGI IMG/M metagenome (GOLD analysis project Ga0209500, IMG submission 187323) | Freshwater microbial communities from Lake Simoncouche, Canada to study carbon cycling - S_140212_EF_MetaG (SPAdes) (version 2) | ecosystem: Environmental > Aquatic > Freshwater > Lake ... | reverse complement strand
TCATCATTGTAAGTAATTTTATAATGTCTGTTTTCGTTGTGTTGAGACAAATATTTTGCGGTTCTCTCTTGAAAGAGTTGTTTTAATTCTTCCCTTTTCAAAACTTGATTAAAGTTCATATATATATATTGTGGTATATTATATTCAATATGCCGTAATAATATTGAATATTTACGTATGGATTCTTCAACAATCGTGAGTTGATTAAGAAATCTTCCTGGTAGGAATATCATTCGAGACAAGATAAATGGAATTTTCAGTAATAACAATGTACTCAGTGCCGCTCTTGTAAAATTTTGCAATAGTAGATGTATACTCGTCTTCAGATTTCACAAGCAACTTCTCTCCATTTTCCTTGGCACCAATTAGTGCCTTTTTATCAAGAGAAGCCGCCCAATAATCCATCATAATAGGCTTATCATCAACGATGCTAAGTTTTGCGGCGTGTTTCATCGTAACATCAGACGGAAGGCGGTAATTGAAGCTAGGCTCACTCTTTTGTGCTGGTTTATTTTCAGACATTTTATATAATTTGAAATAATCCTTTAAATACTTATATTTTCAAAGTATTTTAATATAAACATATTTTTAAATATCAATAAATATAATGAAAGGCGCGCCAATTAATAAAGAAACAAATTATTCTTTATTATCTTCCGAAAATTATAAAAAAACGTTAGATTGTGATGTTGTTGAAGCCTCAAAAAAATACTCGCAACTTATAATAGATTACTATAAATTTATTGTGGAAAATTTGAAAATAACGAATGCGGGGTTTTCAAAATTTATTATAATACGCGGTTTAGACACAATAACAAACGTCTTTCTACATATTTTGTATTTTACAAAAAATATAAACCTAACCTATTTTCACTGTCAAAAATCGTTCTATTTCTATGTAGAATTCGTCGGTCAAATATCAGACGTCGAGAAGACTTTTTTACAGCTTACTTCACGAGACGCAACCACATATGTTTATAAAAAAACAATATTCGAACTAAAATCCGATTTTAAAAAACCATCGGACAATGACGAAGAATTTAAATCTAAATTGGATTTGATACAAAGTAATATAAACATGAATCAATCATACATACTAAAGATCATCAAATCAACTAAGGTAGAACCGGCCACCATAGATTGTATACTAAAACTCACTGAAAAATTAAGTGCGATTCATAACAAATCGAATGCTTCGGCATTAGAAAAAATAACAGATGTTTTATATTTTAAGGTTGACAATGTTGATGCTTTTTTCGAAATAAATAGCTTACTACTTAAAAAATTATCAAAGACGCCCGGGCTAATACAAAACGCAGAAAAAAAATGCGATGCGCTAGATTTCGAAAGTAAACTACTAGAACCCGCAGACAAATTTATTAGTTGGTTCTTATCGCCATCTACTCCTTAATGGTAATAGTAACTGTTTTTCTACGAATTTTCTTCTTCTTATCCTTAACCGGCACAATATCGTCTATTTTCGTTTTTTGACAAATACTCTTAAACTCATTGTTCAGTATGATTTTAAGAAATTCGTAAATTTGTAACAAAACCGACTCATCACATCGGCCAACAATCAATACACTACCCGTTCTAAATATCATAAACGAGACCTCCGTTATATTTTTAAACAAATGTTTATTTTCCTCTGAGATTTGAGACCCATTTTGAACGGACGATTCCGGATTATAATAGAATTTACATTGGATCCCCGGATAGGAACACGGGTCGTAAATCGACTGTATATTATACTTAAATTTGAGGATATCGTAAAGAACCTCTCTATTAATATAAAACCCACAATTGAAGTTGGAATTGATAAGGACTGTCTCGGTACTATTGCTTTTATATCCAAGTGTTGGTTCAATATAAGGCTGTAGTGTTTCCAATACCTGTTGTAAAATCATCTCGAATGCAGATTCACTTTGAACACCTGGAATTTCTAATTTACCTGTATTAAACACCTTGACGTGGAATTCCTTAAATCCGGTTTGAAGCTTTATGCGAAGGATTAGCACAAAGCAATTATAAAACGCACTCTTCTTCTTACATCTATAACTCAGCAGGTCCTTCTTTGAAATACCGATACTAACCTTTCTAATATCCTTGAACTTAATACGTCCTGATGGGTTGTCAATGTGGGTGATAACATACTCTTCAAAGTAGGTCTCGCGCTTAAGATTTGTTTCAATACACGTCAATTCTTCGGGGGTAGTCGAATTAAATTTCATTTGCTTTTTGATTACACCTTTACTCGGTTGAGCATACGGAATGACCGGAATATGCCAGAACAATTGTTTTAAATCGATTGGCATGTTTAAGTAGGCAATTTTTGTTTTTGTTGAAATGTATATATTGGTTGGCGTAGGCGCTTCAGAGGTAATGTCAGATACCAGATTAGCCGACAGAAATTCTTCCGCAGACTGTTTAATAATTTGTGTGACATCTTCTTCATCAGACGAGCCCTCCTCATATTCATTTGATATAAAATTCGCCCACTCTTGGTCAATGTTCATGGTGGCAGACATTATATATATTTCACTGTTGTCTTTATATTCTTTATATCATTTTAATCTCAATTATTTTCTTTATTATAATATATAAAGAATGCTATCCAATCCACGAACTATTCATGAAAGGACGTCTATTATCCAGATTAAGCAAACTCTCCCTACAACCGCCAAGAAGCAACGCATCGCAGAAGAATACAGTCTAAATCAGAATGTATTCGACCCATCTAAAAGCTCGCCACCAAACGATTTTATGATGAAATTATATGCGAGAATGAACATGTATAACAATTATGCGGATAAAAGGGTAGAGATCTTAGACAGGGAATAATATATATGAATATTGTTGTTCTGGATTTCGGAATGCATCAGGTTTTCGGTAAAATTGAGAAAGTCTTTGGATATGTATTTAGGATAGTTACGAATAATATAGTTGAGGAAATCCTTGATTATATTTTTTTTGTCAATATTGTATTCAATACTAACACCATCAATAAACGATTTAATTTTATTTATTTTTTCTTTCTTGGTTAACAATCGAATTAGATTATCCCATACATCGCTGTCGATAATATTGATGTGACTCTGTTCCCCATTTTGTGTTTTAACTATATCCTGATTTGACTGCAGAAAATTGATCATACTTCTAATATCGGACTTAAATAGCTTCTGAATACAGTGTAGCGATTTTTGCGATATATTTAATTTCTCCGAAGTAGAGATATTGCTTAGGAATTGAACAATCTCATTCTTTGGGAGCTGATTAAAGCGTAAACGTATAAATTCGTTTTGTAGTCCCTCGTCTATTTTGCTTATATAATTACAGATTAAACAAAAACGCACATTATTTGTGTAACTCTGTAAGAGATATCGTAGTGCTTGTTGCGCGTTTTTTGTCATATAATCAACCTCGTCTAATATAACAAATTTCATTCCTGTATTGAATAACGGCTTTGAATTTACAAAGAAGCTAATTTGGTTTCTTATTATATCAATCCCTCTCTCGTCGGACGCGTTTAAATGAATAATTAGATCTTTATTTTTATTGTTTAACTTTACCTGATACGCGGTAATTAGATTTATTATCGTCGTGGTCTTTCCTGTGCCGGGTGGGCCATAAAAAAGCAAATTGGGGAAATAAGAGCTGTCTATTACATTTTTCAAAATTTGTCTATTTAGTGGATCTAGCACAATGTCGTCAAATTGACACGGCCTGTATTTTTCAACCCAAACGAAACCACTATTCATTACATTATATAAAAAAACGCTTTTAATACAAAATCAACAAAAGTTATCAATTTTATACGCATCTATATATAATGGCGAAAAAGGTTTTAGTTCTATGTCAAAGAAGAACTGAAGGTATTAGTGGACGTGTCTTAGTGAACCCTCAAATTGAAACCCTCTTGGATATTATATTAGGAAAGGGGGTTGAGAGAGAAATACAATATGTATCACCTAGTCCCGGTGCTGATATTGTGGGCGAATTTGGTAATAATGATTTTACAAGGGCTAATTTTAAAGAAAATGATTATGCGGCAATTATTCTGAATACGTGTCCATTCATTCTTATTGACTTTGGAATTGTATATAAATATTTAAAACCAGACGGGATGCTTGTAGTAAGTAATTATTTGAGCGATGAATATCCAAGAGGCAGTAGTATAAAGGAAACTGAGACATTTCAGAATTTGGTGTCAAAGTCGATTTTTGAACAAAATGGATTTAAATATAAGCCGATTGAGATGAGAAATGCGGTTGTATTTACTAAAGCAATAAATGGTGGCAGAACTCGCAACACTAAAAAAAAGACAAGAAGGACAAGACCGGTTAGAAGGATAAGAAAGACAAGAAAGGTAAGAAAGGTAAGAAAGACAAGAAGGACCAGAAAGTAATACAAGTAGTCCCTGGTTAGGGTATATTGAATAGACTATGTTTTTGTTTATTTTCATATTTAAAAATAATTGAATTAAAATATTAAGGGTATTACATGGATAAATACAAAATGTCTACTGTTCAAAGCAAAGGTGGATTTCTAGAGGTAATATTGGGTGCCATGTTTAGTTCCAAGACGTCTACAATCGTAGAAATTTATAAACAGTGTATATTTTGTAATATTCCAGTTTCTATAATTAATCACACCCTCGATAAAAGATATCACGATACATTGGTGTCAACTCACGACAAGGTTACTGCTCCGTGCCTACAAACAACAAAATTGGGAGACATTTGGCACTGCGAAGGGGGAACCGAATCGCCTGACTACGATGCCCATTGTTCATTGCGAAAGTCTGATGTTATACTAATAAATGAAGGTCAGTTCTTCTTAGATCTGTATGATGTTGTCTCAGATATGCTAAATCATAATAAAAAGGTATATGTTTGTGGGTTAGATGGCGACTTTGAAAGAAAGAAATTTGGGCAGATTTTAGATTTAATCCCGCTCTGCGATAATGTTCGTAAGCTAACTTCTCTGTGTTCCTTGTGTAAAGACGGGACACGTGCTATATTCTCGATGCGTTTAACAAATGAAACCGCACAAACAGTAGTAGGGTCGTCCAATTATATCCCAGTTTGCCGCAGTTGTTATACAAACAAAACCCACAACAGCATAAACACATATTCCGCCTAAGTATATTTTAAAACGATTTAAATCAAATTTATATAATAAGGTATAGTTAAATGTCTGACAAGGCCGATGCATCTAAAATTAATCAAGTAACAGTTCAAAAAAAACGTGGAAGAAAATCTAAGAAGGAACTAGAGCTTGCCTCTCAGGCACAAAATATCGAAAATATTAATGTCGTGATAGAAGAAAATGTCGCAGATAATTGTGATGTTGCGGACGAGAATACGGTGTTATCATCGTCAGTCGATAATTATGAAGAGGTTGGCACAACCCTTTTTTTACATAATGATAATTCAGTATTGACTGAAGATGCGAAACCAGTAGCAAAGAAGCGTGGGCGCAAGCCTAAGGGTGGAAAGATTATTCAACAAGTCGTTCCCACAAATAACAATCTTGAGCCGAAGTCGAATATCATTCTACATTTAAAATGCTCGATAAAGGATCTACAATCCAATTCAGTAAATGGTCAGGATATTCAAAGCTTCGACATTCAACACCAGGCTCATTTGTCATATGAAATGATCAATACGCCAGCAGATTTTTTGAATAATGCGCCCGTTTGTAACAATGAAATTATTACCACTCAAACTAAACACGTTGAAGACGATTCTGAGCCGGATGATAGTAACATTGACACAAAAGAGGTATGGAAGAAATTGAAGACGCTCGAGCATAATCTACATATCAATAACATTTGCGACAAGAAATCCGCTTGTTTTTGGTGCACGTGTGATTTCGATAATCCTCCAGTATATATTCCCAAGTATTATGTGAAGGATTCATATAACGTGTATGGGTGCTTTTGTAGCCCCGAATGTGCGACGGCATATTTAATGGAAGAAAATATTGATAGTTCAGCACGGTTCGAACGATATCACTTTCTCAACCACATATATTCAAAAATATATGACTATAATAAGAATATTAAGCCAGCACCGAACCCATATTATTTGCTCGATAAATATTACGGCAATCTCTCCATTCAAGAGTATAGATCTTTATTGAGGAATGAGCGCTTGTTTTTGGTTGTTGATAAGCCGCTTACTAGAATTCTTCCCGAGTTACACGAGGATAATGACGACTTTATTATCAATAACAAAATCATTCCCTCCAATACATTCCAGATCAAGAAGAAATTACAAAAGAAACAAACAAAAACCAACATCTTAAGCGATCATTTCGGATTAGCACATTAAAAAAATAAGATATCAAATTAGAATATTTTATTTTTAGTCATTTATTTTGTTGTTTATTTTACTATTTTAATTTTGTTATATTTATTTTTATTTCAATATATTATGGAAAATAACCTTTACGATGATTCTGATTGGAATATAAGTAATATTTTTGAAATTATAAAGGAAAATGTAGCGTCGTTTTTATTATTGTTTGTCGTTTTTGGAATAATATATGGTGTCGACTATATTTCTAATATTAATAATATTTTGTATGCTGTTTCACCAGCGATAGATACCGTAAAGAGACGTAAGAGGTCAAAGAAATAAATAATAATGTATTTTCAAGTTATTATTTATTAGTTGTTAGTTATTATTTACATGTTAATGTCTCCTTGTTCTCTGCATTCGCTTGTGCGACATTTTGCGCGATCGTTTAATCGCGCGTTTTGCTCTACTCGCTCTTCTTCTTCTTGTATTGATACTCTTTCGCCCGCCTTTTTTAGTAATATTAATTGGTCCTGTAGGCGCATTGGGCATCGTTAGTAGAGTAATACGATTGCGCATTGTATTTTGTTCGGCAGCTTCAGCATCCATTTCTGCTTGTGTATCCTTCATCAACTTTTCTGCCTCTGATTTTTGACGAATAATTCTGTTAATTACACTAGCCCTAAGACTACTTAACGATGGGTTTCTCTCTTCTTCGCGTTTGATGGATAATAATGAAAGCATTGAATCGCGCTTATCCCCGGTTAATTTTACGAGACTCTTATTTTTGTCAACATTAAGACTGACCTCTTTGGGGTCTATGTGTATTATTTCATCCGCAGTTAATTTGTCTAAATCAGCCTGTGTCTCATATTTATACGTTTTTCCTTTGAGAAAACTCGGCATGAATCTCTTCAACGATGACATATATTATAATACAATATTTTTTTAAATGTCCGGCGTAAATACTTATACCACTTTTTTAACCTCATTCCTTTCTACGCGCTCGTTGTAGTTACGCATATTTGAATCTAATTTATGCCGTAACTGTTTATAAATCTCTTGGTTTACCGATTTTATCTGAGAAGCTTTCTTCTGAGGTATACCTAAATATGCCTTTATTGTAGCAATTTCATCAAAGTTGTTTTCTCTCAATTTGGTTTCCGCTACATCTGCAGAATAATCGGTTTGTCTCATAATCATCTGAACTTTGTTATCAATAAGGTCTGTTTCCACTAACGAAATCTTGTCTGCCATATAAATAAGATAAATTATTTTTTAAATCATATTAAACGAATAGCTATATATAACTTATCAAAGAATGTTGAGAAATAACATTAGCGACTTTAATATCAATCCACTAGTATCTGAACTTGATAATGTTATTCGAAAACATATGAATATCATGCTAAACGAATATGTTGGTAGGTTTAATTTATTGGAACAAACACATCGACAGATTATGTGTTTGCCATCTGTGGTAGATGAATTGAGACGTTACTCGGGTGCGACGCGTCATCCTGTGTGTGAAACCCCTCACTCAATTCCCTTTTCCGATAACACCTCCGAACAACTTCGACAGGATGTCGCTGCTATGAAAAGTAAATTAGATTCCATTGAAAGCTATCTACAGCGAAACGCCGCAACAGCAACAGCTGCGCCACTTAATACAACTACAAATGTTGTTCAACCATCAATCGTATTATCTTGCGTAAATGAAAATATCCATTTTGAAATGAAAGAGGAAGAAATTTGTAACTCGAGTGAGATGTGCTGTGAAGACATCGATGCCGATATTGAATCTGGTCCTGAGGAAGAAGAAGAAGAGGAAGAGGAGGAAGAGGAGGAAGAGGACGAAGAGGACGAAGAGGACGAAGAGGAAGAGGAAGAAGAGGAGGAAGTTAAAACTTTGTGTAAAAACCAAGACTGTTCACCAGTTAAAGATGCCAAGTTTACTGAAAAATGTTCAATTTGTAGCGGATATTTTGCCGACGATGGCTTAAATGATGTTTATTTCTTAAATGAAAATGGTCGCACTGGCAGTTGTAATTTATGTAAGAAAACAGAAAATGTGTGTATTATGAAGGGGACCGGACAATATGTCTGCATAAACGCTTGCAATGAGGAAGAGGAGATTGAAACCGAAGAGGAAGAGGAGGAAGAGGAAGAAGAGGAGGAAGAAGAGCAGGAGGAAGAGGTAAAGAAGGAAGAGGTAAAAGAAGAAAAGAAGGAAGTAGTAGAAGAGGAGGAAGAAGAATTGGTTGAAATCGAAATCGATGATATCACTTATTGTACCAACGACGAAGAGAATGGCTTCATTTATGAGCTCTCTGAAGAAGGGGATGTCGGAGAAAAGGTTGGATATCTAAAGGAGGGAGAACCGTTCTTTTATGCCGAGGAAAATTAAAGTAAATAATTCTAAAATATAAAAAGCCCATAAACTAAAAATATAAAATATAAAATCTTCATAGATGTATAATGGTAAATTTATGCGCCCCCGCAATTATTTATTTAATATTCTCGGTTACTCAAATACTTATTGATACAATTAAGGGTCTCTATAATACCGCGTTAATGAAGGGCGTTGTTACATTTATGGTTACAATATTATTAAACATATTGTGTGAAAGAGGGTTAGGCGTTGTATCGTGGATCATCGTTTTTATCCCCTTTATTCTAATGACCGTGATTGTTAGCATGTTGTTATACATTTTTGGGCTAGACGCGGCAACAGGAAGCCTAAATTATAAATGCGATAGTTCAACTACAAAATGTGGCGATGGTATCACAATCGACTCTTTAGGTAATATCATAATTTACGACCCCGAATACAACCAATCAAATAATCGCGTATATTATCAGTCACCAAATATAATTATTCCAAATCCTCACAGTAACGACAAGCTGTCACCTTCCCCAATAATTACAAATAAACCATTAGTACCACACGGTTCAAGTAGTCCAGCATATCAAAGTTAATTTATAAAATAGTTTAAAGATATAAATTAAGTAATAACTATTATGTTTTCTATATTGTTTTCAGTTTTTAAGGCGTCGGTGTTGGTTGCTATTGCGAATGACTACTTTACACGAACCTATCCACAAGAATACGAGAACTTTCTTTTCGGTGTGTCGTACAATCTAATTTATTTATTCAGCAAATGTCAAATTATCGCCAACAAGACCTGCTCCAAAATCCAAGTATTAATTAACAAAAACCCATATCTTAAGCAAATATCAGACGTTGTTTATAAAAAACACATTGAGCAAAATCTAATTTATAAGATTGATAAAACCGGCGAAATTGTAAATAACTATTCCGGTGAACAATTTGAATACGACAGTAAATGTATTTATATACTCGCCGACAATGAAAGGAAGACGGATTCTGGGTGTGTTAATATGGAGATTTTACAGAAACAACCAATGCCAACTAATTACGAATTATCCAACATTAAATTTATGCTACTTGAGATTAAAATAAACGACGCCGCATATAAGCTGGATCTTAAGACAGATAAGTATAATTTTTATGTTGTTGGAAATGTATTTGATAAGCAGTTTTTCATTTATTTTTTGAAAAATTATCACCTACATAATTTCACAAACGACGAAATTGATCAGATTACCAAGTTGGATATTAAAATTATAGACCATAATGTGAATATTAAAGAGATGGAAATAACAGATACACGATTCATTACTATTAAAAAAGACGAATATACTTACTAGATACTATTATATTAAATAAAACTATTTAAAAAAAAATGACTTAATAATGTAGAATGTTATCCCAGCATACAACAATGGAAACAGCAACTTCTAGTATTGAAACATTTCATCAATTGGCAAATAGATGGACATTGTGGGCGCATTTACCCCACAATACCGACTGGAGTATTACCAGTTACATTCCTATTGCTACTTTTACAACGGTTGAAGATACACTTGCGGTTACAGAAACATTGCCGTCTATATTAGTAGAAAATTGTATGTTATTTATAATGAAGGAGGGAATCAAGCCTACTTGGGAGGATCCGAAAAATAGAAATGGCGGATGTTTCTCGTATAAAGTTTCGAACAAAAACGTTTACAAGGTTTGGAAGGACCTTACATACGTCGTTGCAGGAGAAACTATAAGTAAGAATACTGGATTCGTTAGTTGTGTGACTGGGATAACAATTTCACCTAAGAAAAATTTCTGTATTATTAAAATTTGGATGAGCGACTGCAGCCATCAGAATCCGGGCGTAATAACATTGGATGTAAAAGGAATGACTGCTCAGGGGTGTCTATTTAAGAAGCATACTCCCGAATATTAAATCCACCTTTCTTAACATTCGGTTAGAAAAAGGTGGAGCCAAAAGAATATAAATCCATCTTTAAGAAAGATGGAGTCAAAAGAATATAAATCCACCTTTCTTAACATTCGGTTATAAAAGGTGGAGCCAAAAAATATAAATGATAAATTTAAAAAATAATAAACGCCACACGAAAATGGTGTTTATTATTTTTTTTGATAAGATAATAAAGCGACATTGTCGCAAGATAATAGATATAATAAATATTTAAAGGTTAGATATATATTATATTATATATTATGACATTGATGAAAATTAATGGCGTTGAATACCAAGTGAACGATGATGAATTTTTAAAAATTCCACACGACAGATATGGCAATTTGATTATTCGCGATGATATTGGCAAATTTGAGAGAATATCCTCATTGATCAATGAAATTAGCTGTATCGGACTTGAAAATTTGATCGTGTATAACACTACACACGGCGGATTTCTTCCGATTACCTGTTCGCAAAAGTATCGCAGCATATTCGCAATAGAGACACATATGAATCACGTCGAGAACATACTCCATAACGCGAGCAACTTTAAGAAAAACAATATCCATTTTAAAAAATACCTCCATAATATTCAGTTAGCGGATTTTACCGGTTCCAACGCCAACTCTGTATTTATTTTTTCAGAGAAAGACACCTGTTTAGATATGGATTTCATACAGGAAAATAAGCCGGTTTTATTAACTACTTATAACGATTTTCTAGCTCGTTCCGGATTGTACACCAATGTCTTTCAATTAACCGGTTCCAAGTTGGTTTTATATGTTCCTGACCGGTTTTCACAAGCGTTCAACACCGAGTTTTCCTACTTCATTAACGAATCGAGAGAACTAGATTACGATAACTTAAATCATCTCTGCATTATGGTGAAAAACGGTGGCCCGCAATTTGAGAAGATGTTGTTGGATAATATGCCGTTTTTCGACAGATGGACTGTATTGGACACCGGAAGCACCGACGACACGCTTGATATCATTCGTCGTGTTCTAGTGGGAAAGAAAAAGGGTGCGTTGTATCAAGAACCGTTTATTAATTTTAAGGAAAGTAGAAATCGCTGTTTAGATTTGGCTGGAGACTCTTGTAAATTTATAACCATGTTAGATGATACATATGTAGTCAATGGCGACCTTAGAGGATTTTTGAATGAGGTGCGCGGAGATCAAATGTCAACATCATTTACTCTATACATTCAAAGTGACGATACTATTTACGGGTCAAATAGAATTATTAAGGGCAGTTCTGGTCTTAGATATATTCATAGAATACACGAGGTTATTACCGATAAAAACAATGTAAATATTGTAATCCCAAAAGAGGTCAGCTTTATTGATGACAGACGATTTGACTATATGGAAAAAAGAACGCACGATAGAAAACAGCTTGACCTGAAATTATTGTACGAGGAGGTTGAAGAGAACCCTCACGACCCTCGTGCTTATTATTATTTGGCTCAGACGTACAACCTACTCGAAGATTACGAGAAGGCGTTTTATTATTTTACAAAGAGAGCCGAGTTTTCCAATTCCGGGTTTGTTCAGGAGAGAGTAGACGCTCTTTTTGAATCCGCGCGAATCGCCAATTTTAAGTTGAATAAATCGTGGCCTGAATGCGAAGAATTGTATAATAAATGTTATAAAGCCGACGAATCTCGCCCCGAATCGTTGTACTTTATCGGTGTTCACTATTACTTGGAGAATAATATTAGAAAGGCATTTGGATATTTTAAAAAGGCATTTGAGATTGGGTTTCCCATGCACTGTCAGTATTCATTGAAACCAACGCTAAGCTATCACTTTTTACCCAAATTTCTTAGCAAAATTTGTTACGATTTAAAGGAATATGAGTTGGGCAAACAGGCGAGCGAGTTGTTCTTGAAACATAATCTGTCACACGCGGATTCTTATGAGGAGATGTTGTCATGGCACAAAATTTATGATAAATTGACTATTAAAGTTGAAAAAGTGAAGCCAACGGTGCCAGAAAAGCCCATATTATGTTTTCACGCGGACGGTGGATTTAATAATTGGTCGGGAAGTAGCATACTTACTATCGGGGTCGGGGGATCGGAAACGTATATTATTGAGATGGCGCGATATATTCAAAAATCCGGGTTATTTGATGTGTATGTTTTCTGTAACTGCGTGGAAGAAGAATTGTTTGAAGGGGTTTTGTATAAACCACTTGCCGATTATTATCCCTTTATTAATGAGAACTATATTCATACGTGTATCGTAAGTAGATATTCAGAGTATTTGCCGGTTACTTTTAAGGGGTGGACTGAAAATGTGTATCTTGTTGTTCACGATTTAACGCCAACCGGTGTTGTTATTCCTCGCGATCAAAAATTGAAGAAGATCCTTTGTTTGACTGAGTGGCACGTTGATTTTTTTACGCGAATTTATCCGTCATTGAAAAATATTACTGTGCCTTTTTATTATGGTATTGATTTTGATAAATTTAAAGGAGACGGTATTACGTGTAAAGAGCAGTATAAATTCATTTATTCATCCTTCCCCAATAGAGGATTATTGCCTTTACTACAAATGTGGCCAAAGATATATGAATTCCAACCACTCGCTTCTCTACATATTTACTGTGATATTAATGGAAAATGGGTCAATGATGTTGAGGGGAAAATGATGCTACAAATCAAAGAGCTTATGAAGTCTTATGATGTGGAGAACCATAATATGAATATTCATTACCACGGATGGGTGAACAAAAAGACACTCGCTGATTCTTGGATAACTGCGGATGTATGGTTCTATCCGTGCACGTTTATGGAAACATTTTGCTTAACTGCGCTTGAAGCTGCGTTGACAAAGACTCTTGTAATTACTAACAATTTGGCCGCATTACAGAATACGGTTGGACATAGAGGCGTCATAATTAAGGGCGAGCCTATGGATAGTGAATGGCAAGAAACCGCGCTTACTAAGATTAAAAAATACTTGGATCCTGAAAATAAATCGCTTAAAAATGATTTGATAGAGAGAAACTATGAATGGGCGTCTAAGCTATCGTGGCAAAATCAGGCAACAAAATTATTGGATGAACATATCTTACAGGAGAAGTTGGAATATAAGGGGATGTATAATTGGACAAATGATTTGCCATTTGGACACAAAAAATATTTTTTAGAAGCCATTGATTATTTTAACAACAATTATGCGAAATTCAAAAATGATACAATTAAAGTTTTGGAAGTTGGTAGTTATACAGGTATTTCATTGATAAATATTATCAAACTGATCCCAAATTCTATTGGTGTTGGTCTGGATAAATGGACGAATTACATTGAAGGTGATGCTTTAAGCAAGGTAGAAATGTTGGATAATATGGATGAACTAGAGATCGAGTCATCATTCTATAAAAATGTTGCGATCGAAGGATTAGAAAATAGAATTACAGGAATTAAGGGTGACTCTTATGAAGTATTGTTTGAAATGATGAAAGAAAATAAGATGTTTGATTTTATTTACATTGATGGTAGTCATTTATCTTTCGATTGTTATTCAGATTTATTGAACTCATGGAGACTTTTAGCCAGAGGCGGGTTACTAGCAATTGATGATTATTTGTATAATGCCGAAGGTGCTGTGATCGATTCCCCTTTCGAGGGCATTAATCACTTTTTAAAGAAGCATCAACACGAAATCAAAATTTTACACAAGGGCTATCGTGTGTTTTTGATTAAAGTATAATAATTGTTGAAATAGGATATAAATATTTATTTAGATGTAATACATATTTATATGAAAAATAGAAGTGAAACAGATAGCATTGATATATTTGACGGACAGCTTAGAGATATAAATAAAAATAATAACGCTGATTCAGATGTAGTAGGAATTCACAAATATTTTTGGAGTCCCAACACATCTGTAAATAAAATAATTGAAAATTATTGTTTATTTAATAAATTCGTCAAAAATTTAGAGATTGGACCGGGGATTGTTCCTTTTACACTCGCTACAGATTTTATTGGAAGCAATGAAAAAATTACAAATTATATTGAAATTGATATAGATTATCAAAAAATCCCATTTGATAATGATTCCATTGATTTTATTTATTGTCGGCACGTTCTCGAAGATATTCAAAACCCAGATTTTGCTTTTAATGAGATGGTTAGAGTAAGCAAATTTGGTGGGTATATTGAAACTCCATCTCCTTTAATAGAAATTACAAAGAATGTTGATGCGTTGGAATTTAGTAACAAATATTGTGGATATATTCATCATAGATATATTGTATGGTCAAGCATAGAAAAAAACGAGATATATTTTTTACCCAAATATAGTTGTATTTTGGATAATTTATTAGAATACAGTCGTGAAACTAACCAGCAAATTTTTCATTTAATAAATAACCACCCGATTTATTGGAATAATCATTTTATATTTACAAATCAACAAAAACCGAATGTTATCATGTATAAAAATGGAGTGAATTTTAATATAACAGGTTTTGATATGGTTCCTGATTATTTGGTGCTCGTGAACAGAGCTATAAATGAATGCATACAAAACACAAATTATTTTGTTAATAATTACAAATCTTTTTTAGATAAATAAATAATATTTATTTTATACATTATTTATTTTATACATTATTTATTTTATACATTATTTATTTTATACATTATTTATTTTATACATTATTTATTTTATACATTATTTATTTTATACATTTGAAAATCTAAATCCATTTATACGGTCCTGTTCCTTTTACTTGAACAGTTGATTTTAGTGGTTCAACTTCAATATTGTTTCTTTTACCTTGAACAAACCAAAAGAACTTACAATTTTGGCCATAAACTATGAAACTATTATTTTCTACCTCGCTTGTATACAATTGTTCTGATTTTTTACCCGAGTAAATTGGGGTTATTTGAATTGTGAATTCGGTTGCTAATTTTTCAACGTAATCAGGTAAATATATTACAACACTTTTGTTATTTTCAATTTCACCTTTGCCTCTATAATACACACCCGATTCAGGACCTTCTAAACAGGCATGGACTAAATGTTTATTTTTATTTACGGGGTGATCTATGACAAACGTTTTAGCAGCGGTATCAAATAAAATTTCTTTATTCGCAATATCATAATATATATTACCAAATGTTGATCCATTATAACTTGATTGAGTAACACCTCTAATAGGAGTAGCATAAAAACCAGCCTGCGTAACTGAGAATGCTGACCCTGACGCACTTATTACTATTGAACCCGCTGCCTGAGAATTTTGACCAGCAAGATTACCAATAGCAATCGAATTCGCGCCTTGGAATGTTGAACCGGCGTTTGCTCCAATCGCAATTGCGCTTGTGCCTTGAAATGTTGATCCGGCATTTGATCCAATCGCAATCGCGTTTACACATTGTCCGGTTGTGGCTAAAAGCGTTGCGCCAATATAACCTGCTTGAAATCCAATTGCGATAGCGCCGGATTGTTGAATATTTTGCCCCGCAGTTGCTCCAATCGCAATGGCATTTATTCCTTGTGTATTAGCTCCTGCTTGAAAACCTATGCCGACAGCACCTGATTTTTGTCCATTTAGACCGGCTAAATTTCCTAAACCAATCGCATTGCTACCTTGTCCAGAAAATCCTGCTTGCTGTCCTATCCCAATTGCGCCGGATGCTTGTCCAGAAAATCCTGCAGAATTACCTATCGCAATTCCATTTGTTCCTTGTGCGGAAAATCCTGCCTGATATCCAATAGCAATTGCCGCCGTTGCTTGACTTGTTTGACCTGCTTGAACACCAATCGCAATTGCGTTTCCCGATTGATCTTGAAAGCCGGCGAAATAACCAATCGCAATGCTGCCTGATCGTTGATTTGACGATCCTGAGCCAACACCGATAGCAATAGCATTTATGCCCTGTGATCCCTGACCTGCGCTATTACCAATAGCAATTGCGGCGGACTGTTGATTTGATCTTGCGGCATTTTGACCAATAGCAATTGCGCTCTGACCTTGGTTTGAAGTTCCGGCTTGATCTCCAATAGCAATAGCGTTTGATTGTTGAGCACTTCTTCCTGCAGAATTACCAATCGCAATTGCCGATATTCCCTGATTCGTCTGTCCTGCGGATGAACCAATAGCAATAGCATTAAATGATTGACTATTATTTCCGGCATTTACGCCAATAGCAATGCTATTTCCTGAAGGATCAAAACCAAACAATCCTGCTTGATAACCAATAGCAATACTACCTGTTCCTTGATTTGACGAACCTGCGCTGACGCCAACAGCGACAGCATTAATTCCTTGTGTATATTGTCCTGCGGCAAGACCTATCGCAATTGCGGCGGACTGTTGATTTGTCCTAGCAGCATTTTGACCAATAGCAATTGCGCTCTGACCTTGCGCTGACGTGCCTGCCAGGTCTCCAATAGCAATCGCGCCTGACTGTTGATTAGTTCTTCCTGCAGAATTACCAATCGCAATTGCCGATATTCCCTGATTTGTCTGTCCTGCGGATGAACCAATAGCAATAGCATTAAATGATTGACTATTATTTCCCGCACTTACACCAATGGCAATGCTATTTCCTGAAGGATCAAAACCAAGCAATCCTGCTTGATACCCAATAGCAATACAACCTGTTCTTTGATTTGACGAACCAGCACTAACACCAATCGCAATGGCGTTTATTCCTTGTGTAAATTGTCCCGCAGCAAGACCAATCGCAATTGCGGCGGATTGTTGATTTGTCCTAGCGGCATTTTGTCCGATAGCAATTGCGCTCTGACCTTGTGCTGATGAACCCGCTTGGTCTCCAATAGCAATCGCTCCCGACTGTTGATTCGTTCTTCCAGCTTGTGAACCAATCGCAACTGCGGCTGTCCCTTGATTTGTTTGACCTGCGGATGAACCAATAGCAATGGCATTAAGGAATTGACCGCTATTTCCGGCACTTACACCAATAGCAATGCTATTTCCGGAAGGATCAGTGTTTATGCCGGCTTGATACCCAATCGCAATACTACCGGTGCCTTGTGTCGAACCAGCTAGAACACCAATAGCAATCGCATTTGTCCCTTGTCCACTATTACCTGCTTGAAATCCTATAGAAATTCCACCGGATGATTGAACTCGTCTGCCGGATTCTACTCCAATAGCAATAGCATTTTGTGCTTGGTTACTTGCGCCAGAAGAAAGACCAATTGATACAGCACCCGATTTTTGTGCACCATTTCCCGAACCATTTCCAATTGCTATAGAATTTTGTCCTTGACTAGTATTACCAGAAGCATTACCAATAGCAATAGAATTTCCTGATTGATCTATAAACCCAGCTTGAAATCCAATCGCAATACTACCTGACCTCTGTCCAGAATTACCTGCTTGGTATCCCAAAGCAATAGAATTTCCTGATTGATCTATAAACCCAGCTTGAAATCCAATCGCAATACTACCTGACCTCTGTCCAGAATTACCTGCTTGGTATCCCAAAGCAATCGCATATGATCCTTGATTCGTTTGACCTGCAAAACCGCCGAGTGTTATATTTTGGTCACCAACAGCCCATGTATTATTGCTACTATCCCAATACAAATAATCTGCCCAATTTGTTCCTGTTGGAATTGGAGCGGAACCTCCTGAAGCATATACTATTTCTTTGTTTACTGTATCATAATATAATACATTGCCTATATTTGTTATGTTTCGAATCGGATCCACATAAAACGCACTTTGGGTCGCACCATTTAAAGCTAGACCGCTAGCATTTAATACGATACTATTTTGCGGCTGATTTACTTGACCTGCAGCATTACCAATAGCAATAGAATTTGTACCTTGTCCTGTTTGTCCGGCTGTATTACCAATAGCAATTGAATTTGTCCCTTGTCCTGTTTGCCCGGCTGTATAACCAATTGCAATGGCTCCTGATCCTTGATAAGATTGACCTGCGGCATTACCTATAGCTACACACTGTAGTCCTTGGGAAAAAGCCGCAGCAGCAGCACCAATTGCGATCGAATTACCACCCTGATTTGTTGAGCCCGCCTGATATCCAATAGCAACATTTCCACCGCTAGTTTGATTATATGCGCCGGCCTCAACTCCTATTGCTATATTATTTGCGCCCTGGCTTGTTTGACCTGCGGCATTACCAATTGCTATAGAATTTGATTGTTGACTTTGATTGCCCGCTTGGGCTCCAATCGCTATAGACGCGGCTCCTTGATTTATAAAACCTGCAATATATCCAATTGCGATACCTGCCGACCCTTGATTTATACCACCCGAAGAAAACCCGATACCAATTGCGGCTAACCCCTGACCATTATTTCCGGCAGTATCACCAATAGCAACGGCTACGTGACCCTGATTAAATGCTCCGGCGCCTGCGCCAACTGCTACAGCTCTTGAAGCTTGCGATTGTGTTCCTGCTATTATTCCTATTGCTACACTTTGTTCGCCTTGTGTAAAAGAGCCGGATTGAAACCCAATTGCTACTGCGGTTTGTCCTTGATATGTATTTCCTGCCGATGTTCCAATAGCAATCGCATTTGTGCCTTGTAAGCAATAGCCCGGCGGCCCATAAGTTGCCGTCGATCCATCATACCATTCCGCGCCAATAGCTATGGCACCGCTACCCTGCGAGTTTCTACCTGCTTTTGTTCCAATCGCAATAGCCGAATATTGTTGGAGTAGAAATCCTGCTTCATTACCAATCGCAACTGCGGAAGACTGTTGGCCCTGTTGTGCGGCGTCTAACCCAATAGCGATCGAACACGTTCCTTGGTTTCCAAAACCAGCTAGTTTTCCTATTGCTACTGAGTTACCCGATTGATTAATAGAACCTGCGGTATCTCCTATTGCTACGGATGATGCACCTTGAACTAGTTGTCCCGCCAACACACCAACAGCTACCGAATTTCCCCCTTGGTTCGCATATCCTGAGTAATATCCAATTGCTACTGCCGAGATTTGCTGAAAATTTGAAGCGCAATTTCTGCCTATAGCTACTGCCGTAAGTTGCTGATTGTTCAGTCCTGCAGTATCTCCAATTGCGATACAATAATTACCTTGAGAGTTACCCCCCGCATCAGTTCCAATCGCAATGGAAGATTGTCCTTGGGCTGTTTTTCCTGCTGAACTGCCAATAGCTACCGAATTTGAACCTTGAATGGATCGTCCTGCATTAAACCCAACAGATATGGATTGGACACCTTGTGAAACTAATCCTGCTTGATTCCCTAAAGCAATAGCGCTTTGCCCTTGAGAATTAACGGCTGTTTGATAACCAATCGCAATCGCATATTGTGCTTGAGTGGTTTGTGCTGCGGTATAGCCAATCGCAACCGAATACCCACTCTGAGCATTTTGACCTGTTAGAAAACCAATGGCTACCGACGACACACCTTGATTGTTTTGACCTGCGTTTGTCCCAACCGAAATTGCGTCTCCTCCTTGTGTTTGCTGACCTGCGTTTGTCCCAACCGAAATTGCGTTTGCTCCTTGCGAATTGTATGCCGATTGACTCCCTATTGCAATCGCATTTATGCCTTGAGAATTTCGCGCGGTTTGATAGCCAATCGCAACGGAATATTGTCCTTGGCTTACATACCCGGTGCCATTACCAATAGCAACAGCAGATGACTGTTGATTCCCTAGACCTGCAGTATTGCCAATTGCTACCGAATACCCAAGCTGAGCAGTGTTGCCCGCTTGATAACCGATTGCGACTGAATAGGACCCTTGAGTTCCTTGTCCTGCAGTATTACCAATGGCTACCGAATTTACTCCTTGAATAGTTTGGCCTGCTCCAACACCAATCGCAATCGCATTTATACCTTGATTTGTTTGTCCTGCGGTTGAGCCAATCGCAATCGCATTAGAAGATTGATTATTATTTCCAGCGTTCACTCCAATCGCGATAGTATTTGCCGCAGCAAGAGCTGTTCCTAGTTCGCCCGCCAAAAATCCAATAGCAATACCCCCCGTTCCTTGATTCGATAAGCCCGCAGCATAACCAATCGCAACCGCATTCCTTCCTTGTGTATACCATCCCGCAGACGAACCAATCGCAATAGCGTCGGTTTGTTGGCTTTCTCTTCCAGCATTCGCGCCAATAGCAATCGCATTTGTGCCCTGATTTGTTTGACCTGCTTGATAACCAAGAGCAACCGCATTTGTGCCCTGATTGGTTTGACCCGCTCCGCACCCAATATTTATATTATCCGAACCAACTGTCCACGAATTATTATAGGTATTCCAATACAAATAATCGCCATAACAATTTGCGGTTCCTACTATTTCTATGCCTGTTGGACCTGTTGGACCAGTTTGGCCAGTAGGACCTGTTTGACCAGTAGGACCTGTTTCACCCGTAGGACCAGTAGGACCTGTGTTTCCAGTAGGACCTGTGTTTCCAGTAGCTCCTGTGTTTACAGCTGTTCCAGGAAGGCCTGTGGGGCCTGTATTTCCAGTAGGTCCCGTTTGACCGGTAGCTCCGGTTCCCACAGCTGTTCCCGGAACTCCCTGGGGGCCTGTTTGCCCTGTTGGACCAGTAGGACCGGTAGCTCCTGTATTTACAGCTGTTCCCGGAAGTCCAGTGGGACCTGTAGGACCAGTATGACCTGTAGGACCAGTATGACCTGTAGGACCAGTATGACCTGTTGTGCCAGTTTCTCCTGTTTCACCAGTATATCCTCTTTGACCGGTAGGACCTGTATTTCCCGTTGGACCTGTATTTCCAGTTGGACCAGTTGAGCCTGGACCGCCGCCATTATTACACGGCACAAAGCAGTCACATTCATCCGGGACAAAGGGCACTTCATCGCACCAATCACACGTATTTCCACAGTCGCACGAATCCGAACCGGTATAATTACAATCCGGGCACGGCACATAATAGCCTGTGGCGCACGGATTATTACACGGATTCGCAACATATGGTGCGCCATTAATATAAGTTACTGTAAGGTTTGTTACAGTGATATTTTCACTTGTTATATTTTTAGCGTTTATGTTACTCATTTATATAAAAAGCAAATATATTTTAAATTGATATATTATTTAATTAGTTATACTAAATGTCCTATTACAATGTTATAATCATTTATAATATTGTATAAAAAGTATTATGGATTAATTTGGCACCGGGAATGGGCGCTGATTTTTCTCAATAACCAAGGGCTCGGGGATGAATGTCGCCTTTTTCTCGTAAATATTAGACGAAGCCAACTTTGTAATTTCCGGTTTAAAACACGGCGCAGGGGTTACTAAATTTGTCGAATTAATACCAAACAAAAATGACTCAGTATCAGCCGCATTATATGACAGTTTATTCCACGGGATTTGCGCGGGCATTAATCCATTTCCGGGTAATCTTGTATTGTAAGCAGCGCCGTATTGTGAATTCGGATACAATGTGTAATTTTCAAACTGTTTATATTCTCTCTGTTCTAAACAGTAATTTCCAGGAGTATTTCTATTACGTGTAGACGCCATTTATATATGCTAGTATAAAAAGTTCGCAAATATACAGTAATTATCTTAGAATATTCTTTTTTGTAGGGTCGACATATTTTTTTCCGATATTTGCCCTGTTTCTAGATACTCGCTGACGCAAATATGGGTTAAATGCATAAACTCATACGCAAATAAAACCATTAGACCTAATTCTTCCTCAATACTCATAACCCGCTCTGCTAATTTAAGCATACACTCGCGCAATTCCACACACTCTTTTAAGCGCTCGTATAGTTTATGGAAAGCACAATTCATTTCATCGGTGCTGAATTCTTCTATGGCAAAAACATCCAATAATTCTTGTCGATATATCGTGTCTCTCACAAACTCCATATCACTCAGTGTTATTTCGTCTGTTGCCAAAAATACATCTGGTGTGTGGTAAGTGCAAACAATCTTGGTGTTATACATTGTATTATTTACTAACTAATATTTATATCTAAACAGTAATAAATATTATTTTACATCTTTTGAATTACAGAAGTTTTGGTGTTTATGCGTATTGGTAGGTGGAGTGTTTGTTCGCATAATCAGTATCCTTTGTCAATTCACGAGAAGGGACACCACCGCGAACCCACCCATCAGATGCGACGTTTTCGATTTGGTTGGCAGGGTTATTGATTCTCTCTTGAACCGCGGGTAAAAGGGGCGTCTGGTGATACTTAATATAACTCTTTTCGCTTAAATTATTCACGCTACGCTTGTTGACGATCTGCTCGCCCTGTTGAATTTGAGATTCCATTACAGGGTTCACTGATCCACGTCCTAAATAGGGAACGGTGGCGAATGGGCGTTGGAACAAATCAATATGGCATCTGGGGTGCGTTTGAATGGTGCCAATTTGGAGCTTTGACGATTCGTCAATATTGCACCCTCCAGCACCAGAGTTAAATCCACCGTTGTACATGATGCCAGGCTGCGAAGTTGCAAGAGCCTTAACATTTTTCATAGAGCAATCAGCAGCAAAGTAATTCTGAGTCATATAATTACATGATGCTACGTTTTGAATGCTCGTTTGATCTATACAACACGAATCATTTCCAAGACGTGACATATTATCAAAGGTATAACTAGAGACGTTAGCCATTTATATATTATAATATACATTATTTTTTTATGAATTCAAATGTTTTTGAGTTTCTAAATGTCTGTTAAGTAAAACTTCTACAAAACACCCAAAATCACATTTTTCACAATAAAAATTAAATCCGGCTTGTCTTTCTTCTTTTGTTGCGTGTTTGTTTAAATAATGTAGTTTTAAATTTGTTGTTTTACTCGGTTTATAATCACACAATCCACATTTATCTACCAAAACCTTATCATTTCTCCCTTTGCGTTTTTCTCCAGTGTGTTTTTTTGTTTCTAAATGTTCATTCCATTCTGACAAATAATTACATTTATATTGGCATTTTTCACAATTATATTTTGATTCCATTTTATTAAATATATTATATTATTTTTAAATAGTTTAGACAAATAAAATCTATATATAGTATATAATGGCTAAACGACGTAAATATGACTTTGATCGATTGAATACGTATTGTCAGGAAAATAGTGTAACCCTTTTGGAGGATTATAGTAATGCGGACTTGACTAGCACTTCTACAATTAAAGGCAATTGTATTTATGAAAATTGTAAGAATGAATTTAATAAAAAATATGAAGGTTTGCTTACTACCGGGGGTTATTGTAAAATATGTATTAAAAATATAGCAAATGATAGAAGGAGAGCATTTTGTTTGGAAAAATATGGAGTTAATAATATTACAAAGCACAGTGTTTATAAAGATGCAGTTGTTTCACCAAAATTTAATTACTCTTTATTGCAAAATTATTGTAATGAAAATAACATTACGTTGTTAGGCAATTATGAGAATGAAAAATTAAATGCTAGATTTGTAATAAAGGGAGAATGTTCAAACAAAGATTGTTCGAATATTTTTAATAAAAAATTTTGTAAATTAATAAATACAAATGCGTTGTGTAAACCATGCATTTTTATAAAGGCGAATGTTGTAAGAAAGACAACTAATCTAAAGGAAATAGGACAGGAAAATTATTTTCAGTGTGAATTAATTAAAAATAACATAAAAGAAATTATCATAAAAAAATATGGTGTTGAACATGTTAGTCAGAGTAACGAAATTCAGGATAAGATTAAGAAGACTAATTTAACAAGATATGGTTTCGAACATCATTCGCATAATAAAAATGTACAAAATAAAATTACAGAAACTAACATATCGAGATATGGTGTAGAACATCTTATGAAAGATCCGGATTATCTTGAAAATATGTTAAAAAAATCACACGAATTTAAAAAATATATTTTACCTTCAGGGAAAATTATCAATTATCAAGGTTACGAAAATTTTGCTTTGGACGAATTAATTATAAATGATGAAATTGATGAATCAGATATAATTACAGGATGTGCAAATGTCCCAAAAATATTATATATAGATGAAAATAACAAGACGCGCGCCCATTTTGTAGATATTTATATTCCTTCACAAAATAGGCTTATTGAAGTAAAGTCTACGTGGACCTTTACAAAATGCGGTGTTTTATTAAAACAAAAAGCAGCAAAGGAACTAGGTTATAATTATGAAATTTGGGTATATGATAAAAAAAAGAATAAAACTTGTTACGATTAATGCTCTCAAAATTAGTACAATGTGTACCTGTAATTGTCTTGTACTCGCGAAATTGCACCTTCTGGAGTAGATTCCTTGCCAGAGTATTTAAGGTCATTATACAAAAACTGAGCATAAGCTGATTGATCGTTCTCTACTCGCGTATTTGCTGTGCTGAAAAATGCTCTATTAGATTGATCTAATTCGAACTGCTGCCAAAGGTCTCCGTAAAGTTGCTGGTCAGTGTTTTTTATGCCCGGGTTCATCATCTGAACGGCCTTCTTGATATTTTTTGTAATATCCTCATCGACATCAACATTAAAAGAAGGTGGTGCGGATTTTCTCTCCGGATCGCCGCTGATCTGTGTCAATAGAACATTGCTAAATGGATTCTTTTTGGTTCCTTCCTTAAATTCAGTTTTTAAAACAGTGTCTAAAGTAACCGGGTTGACATAAGAGTCCGTTTTTTTATCAAACATTCCGGTTACTTGATTTCCCTGAATACTGAAACCCTCGTTTAACATTTGGTTCGTAAGCTTCTGCTTTCTCATCTTAAATAAGCCAAAAATTACGGCTAATGTTAATGTTCCGACCACTAAAATTCTTGTCGATGTTGTTGAAACATATCCTAAAATCGTTATTAATATGACAAGTCTCGTAATGGCATTTAGTTTTTGTTCGTAGCACATATCACTCGTTGGCCATAATTCAAACATATATTCTTTATTAAATAGAATGGTAGGTTCATTGGTCCAAAATTGAATTGCTGTCATTATATATAAACAGTTTAAAAAAGTTTATCTAATTACTTAATTTTTATGAATAATATAGACTTATAAAAATTAATTAAAATATATAAAAAAGATATTCGTATTATTTCTTACCCTTCTTTTTGTTGGGTTGTGGCTTTGAACCTCGCGGTGTTTTTTCGATCTTCTCCTCGGTAGCAAACAATTTCAGTAATTCTTCTTCCGACATTTGCGGCTGTTGTGGTTGCTGTGGCATAGCCGCGCGCTTTTGTGCTAACAATTCCGCTTCGGCCTTTGCTTTCGCGTTGGCCTGCGACTTGGCTAGGATTCTCTCCTTTGTTTTTGCCAACTTCATTTTTTGATCCAAGTTAGCCTGCATCGCCCCCATATTCACCTTTCCTCCACCCAATCCCGCCATGTTACCAAGTCCAGAAAGGTTCCCCATACCCATCTTACTTAACATTGATTGAATATTATCCATACCAGGCATATTCTTCATCTTATTCATCATTTCAGTTGCCTCGGCAATAAGCTCAGACTCTTTCAAATCACCCGTTTTAATTTTAGAATCCAATTTATCGCCAACCGTCTTTACCAAACCCATCAATTTTGTCGGGTTTTTCATAAGCTTTTGAAAGACATCCTTCATATCCGAAGCCTCATCAAAATCTATATTCAAATTATTCGCAGTTTCTTCGGCAATCTCGCGCGCCAACTGACCGAGCTTTCCATCCAACATACCCGTAATATGTTCGTGAAGTTGTTCGGCATCAGGCATATTAATACCCGGCTCAGCACTATCCGACTTATTTCCACTCATATCAAATAACCCCTGCATGTGGGATAACGTCTCCTCCAACTTGGACTTAAATTCGTCTTGATTTATCGCCTCGAACATTTTGGCCGTATCACCGAACGCATCCTTGTTATCAAGTGTGCCGACAATAGAAAACGTAATTAGCTGTAAGTATTTCCAAATGGTCTCCTTGGTTTTCGGTGAAATGTCGCATTGCCACAAATTTCTAAAATGAATACTAGGTAGAAACTCCGTATCAACATCAGAGTCGATTTTGAACATATCTTCGTTCTGATACAAAATATCAAAGAACCTGGGCGGCACCTTCTTTTTACAAAAAGAAAATAATATCTTTGTTGATGCCTGCTTATGCTTCTCAAATGCTCGCGTTCTCTCTTCAAGATCATCAATATACTCAAATTTGTCCATGGGTTTCCACCACTTCGAAATAAATGTATTGTATTCTGGAAAGGTCGTCATCAAATCGTTAACAAAATCGCCAATTACACGCGTGAATTCATCCGGAATAGCAGTTTTACTCGCCTCAGTCATAATATTTAAATATAATTTATATATTTAAATCAAATTTAATGAAAATGTATTATTTTATACCGAGGGCATTCTTCCGGTCTTGTTATAGTTTTGAATTTGTGCGTATGAAATAAAGTGGCCTCCAGCAGCACATTTATAGCCTCCTAGTGCTGGATGATCAATCCAATCATAATTCTCGGGGCATTTACCAATAGCCTTGATAATCTGTTGAACATTGGGCTCGCCAAGTTTGTTCAGTTCTCTCCTTAGTGTCGCAAATTCAGCTCGTATTGCCTCAAACCCCTTCTCCATCGTATTAGAAACATCAGTGACTGCTTTCCCGACATCTTCAAACCCCGCCTTAGTAGCGTCTGTTTGTAGATTTATTGCTTCAATGGTTGCTTTGGCCAAATTCCTCTGTAATTCTAAATTCTCTATGTGCCGTTTCTGCTCGTTTTCTTGTGACTTGTCAAAATTCGTTTGAGCTTGTCGTGCCCTATTTAACTCATTCTCGAGCTCGCGGAGATGGGCGTCTGACCTAGCTTTCGCCTCTTGCAATTGTTGCAACTGCTGCTGACGTTGTAAATCTTGAGCCGCCAATCCTTGTAATAACCCTTGAGCTTGTAATGCCTGTCCACGCTTGTTATCCGCTAGTGATTCTGAGTTATACTTTGCTTGTTCTATTTCTTGCCTCTTTTGACTAAGAAACTTGCCTTGTTTATCTAACACATCCGCGTACTCTCTCTGCTTCTTAGCTAAGAGATCTTCCTCGTCCTTCAACACCTGTTTTAACCCATTTAGAGCCCTAGTATGTGTGTCTATTTCTGTAAGTTTATCCTGCTTTGTTTTTTTAAATTCGGCCGACTGAAATCCTAGACGTATCAATGTTTGCAACTTTGGAACCAGGGTCTGTAGTATATCGCCCTCATATTTCTCCTTAATTTCTAGAAGTACGTCTGCTTTAGATGCTTTATTGTTCTTACCATAATAATACATTCCGTCTCTTACTGTAATTGTTTTATTCTCTAACTTACTTAAAAGTATGGCTTCTGCCGCTTCATTGATTAGATTTAAGTTAATTTCACGTGTTGTAGTAGTTGTTGTTATATTGTATTTTCGCATTAATTGTGCGGCTCTAGTAAATTCAGCCGCCTTAGCACCGGTATCTTTTTTTGCCCACTCATCAAAAGCGGGATTCAAATCACGGTTGACAATAGCATTTTCTTTTTGAGAGAGAGTTGAGGCCATATTATATATATTTATAGTATAAAATATTTCATTTATAACCTAATAAATATTTTGTAATATGTATATATATATACATATATGGAGAGTAAAGATGAAACAACTACAACTCCTGCCGGCGACGGCACCAACAAAACTACAGAAACTGATGATGGTGCTAAATATGACGATTCCAAAATAGACAACGACGATGATTTAGAAGATACCACTTTTAACAGAGTATGGATTAAAAACAAAAAAATAATTAAGGGGCTTTATAGTGTCAAAGGAATTAACCAAGAACTCGTAAATTATGCTAAGAATCTAATTTTATATTACAAACAAAAAATCGAGGTTGTAAAGAGTTTAATTAAAAGAAAATCGACAGACAGCAAAAAAAATTTTATAGGCGACACCACTATTCAACAAGAACAAATAGACAATATTGGAGATATAATATTGGCTGACAGAACTCTACAGAATATGAGTCGTGACAAAAAAGACATTATAATCAAAGGGTATTATTCTAATATCGGAAATGAAAGCGGGAGTGTTATGAAAAAGGACTATGACGACAGAAATAGAACTATTAGATACCTTTTATTAATAAAAGAATACGAAGCTAATATAGAGGATATTAACAATGCGATTACTACATCTGATCAAATAGTATCAGAAGAAGTTGTTAGCGTGCTGTCTGATGCGGACGAAAAACTCTTGAAAAGTCTAGGTGAAACGAATTTTTTCGGCGGCGCCCCCCCTAAAAATGTAACGGAATTTGCTACAACGCCTATTCTATCTGATGGCATGTCACAATTAACCAAAGCCTTTAAGGAATACTCGATACTCGCTAATAGCCCGATAACTGATCCTGAATTACAGTTGGCGCTTAATCAATTCTCTTTTTACGTAGAATGTTTATCTAAGGATCCTACTAGTTATAACACTTCTAATTTTGATTCTGTATGTTCCGACTTATTAAACCGCATTAACGTATTGTTAGAAAATACTAAAATCACTCATTTTATGGAAAATGCCTCCAAAGATGAAGTTATTGAAATGTTTGTCAATTCTAATAATTTACTCGAATTAGACTGGCTATTTAATAATATGTTTAAAAAGTTAGGTATTAACATTGATGACAAGGGTCGTGAAAACATGACGGCGTTAGATATCGCTTGTAGGAGCTATAATTTAGATAAAATATGGTATTTATTGTCAAAGGGCGCAAATATTAATCAAAAATTGAAGACGGCTGGTGGAAAAACAATTTTAGAAGGTGCCGCAAGTGACTACGCTGGCATGCAGCGCGCTGCTGGTAATGCGAGTCCAAAATTTGACATTGATCTTACTGAAAAGCACGGAATCAAAGAGGCTGGCATTACTTCTGCCCTTCTGACTCTTGGCGCAGACCAAACCAACACTCGTAATTTTATAAATCCTGTAGGATTTCCAATTACAAAAGAGACAATTGCGCAAAGCAAAGCACATTTAGACACTTACGCGAAACAGATGCTGTCAAAATTACAAGAGGAACAAAACCTCGCAGGTCAGGATAAAAAAGAAGAAGGACCACTAGACGGCTTCCAGAAACAAATCGACTCCGCAAATGAAGCAAGAGAGAAACAATTCGCCGAGTGGGCAACGCAAACGGAGGCCATTGTGAAGCGAGGTCAGGATATTAACGACGAAGTTATAAAACTTAAGGAACAAGGCACAAAGCTTTTGGAAGAACAAAAGGCCATACAGGATAAACTTGGACCTCAAATAGAGGCAATTAAAGCCGAGACTAAAAAGTGCGAGAACAAATTCAAACGTATGGCCGATGAATTAGAAGTACTTGTTAAAAGTATTAAAAAACGCATTAAGGACGTTGTAGCGTCTGTCAAAACGGAGGAAACTATAATTTCAACACTTGCCGCAGAAGTAAAAGAGATCGAGGGCAATGAAGTTTTAAATGCAGGAGTTATGGACGAAACAGCAGCATCTTTTGATTCTGCCGTAAATAATATTGCTGCTAGTGAGAAAGAACTCGGCGCGTCAGTTGAAAAGGAAGATCCACACGAGATGTTTGTTAGAAAATACATTGACACAAACTACGTTAAAAAAAATCTATATGAATTTATGAATGAATGTAGACGACTAGATTCTGTTCCCGAATGGAGAGCAGAAATAACAACTTTAATGGTTGGTTATCTAACAAAGTATATATCTAACCCGAACGACCCAACTAAACATGTTAACGTTATACCATCATACGGATATTTTAATTTAGTTCTGATGGGCACGCCAGGTGTGGGTAAAAGTTATTCGGCAGGAATAATTGGCAAGGCTTTAAAATGGTGTGGGTTTTTAACGATCGGTGATATGAAAGAAATAAAAAAACCAGATATTATTGGTTCATACACAGGTCAAACCGCACCTAAAGTTTATAATGAATTAACACAGGGTTTGGGAAATGTAATATTTATAGATGAAGCATATTCTATAGCAGGACCTAGGGATGAGGTTAAAAAAACATTTAATGAATTTGGCCAGGAAGCACTTGATGCTATTACAGACTATACATCTGAGCATATTGGACTTCTAGCCTTTATTGTAGCCGGATATGAATATGAAATGCAGCAACAATTTTTAAATGTAAATATTGGTCTACCTAGAAGATTCCCGACTGTTTTAGTACTTCGACGTTACGACATGAAATCATTTTGGAAAATATTAGAAACACCCATAATTAAATTTTGCCCAAAATATCAGGTACATCATCACCACCACGCGTGTTTTGAATTGTTAAATTTAATGTTTAATTTCCAATGGACGCCAAATCCGGTGTTACAAATATCCAAAAAATGGGGAAATTGGTGGCAGGGTTATAAATTAAACAACATGTCTGCGAACCTTAAAATTAACATGTCGACCAAAGCCGATAACATTATAAGTATTCCATTTTTTAAATTATCTGAATTCAATAAAAAAATATCAAATATTGAAACTACAAATATTACAAGTGAAATGATAGATGTTATGCCGTTAACAAAACTATTAAGCCGTAGAGTAAATATGGTAACCGCAACCTTTGTAAAATCAATGTTGTTATTCAAGTTTTGTAGACTAAGAAATGGCGATTTGTTTAGAAGCCAAGCAGATAACTTGACAAAATTTGGCCAAATTATGTTAGAAGATAAGATCCTTAACCCGTCTGGGTTGTTTAATATAAAATTTGATTCAAAAGAGGGCAATAGAGAGTGGATAGAATATGTTTACTTTAATTTATATTTTATAAAAAACCCAAATAAACCCGTAAACAATGTTGAGTTTTCATTCCAAACACCGTCAGAAGCCGAACCACAAACACAAGAGGTGACCGCACCACAAACACAAGAGGCGGCCGCACCACAAACACCGTCAGAAGACGCACCACAAACACCAGAGACAGCCGAACCACAAAAACAAGAGGAAGACAAGAAGGGTGGCGCAAAATCCAAACGATACACACAAAATGCTAAAAATAAGAAAAACGGTTATCAAAACAAGAGGACTCGCCGAATGCGTAAACAACGCGGCGGCGACCAAGCGTCTTATGATAAGTTATTGGAAATAATAAACAAGAATGAGGATTATTTTAATGCGCTTAAAAAAGATGACTACAAAGCAATTGCTGACCCAACTGCTCTAGTCACAAGCCCTATTACTCCGACTAACTTATTCATTAAAGGTCGGTCAGCAGAACTTACTGAGGGAGTGAAAAGTGATCTTAGTAAACTGACTTTAAGTGAACTAGATACAATTGAACATAAAATTACAACCATAATGGAAGACTGTAATGATGCGATACGTGCTGCTGATAATTCACAAAAAACTAATATATCGAAGGATTTGACAATTGCGTCGAAAAGAATAAGTGGACTATATAATTATATAAAAACTGTAATCAGGCCGAATACCGAGGCTGAAGCAAGAGCGAAGCCCAAGACTGAAGAAACAGCGATTGCAGCAGAACCGAAACCTAACGACATCCAACAAAATGCAGAACCAGAAGTGAACGGCAATGAGTTATACAAACATATTTCGGAAACTAATATTGCCCCGAGTCTTGCCGAGAAGTTAACCGGAATGTTTCTAACGCTTGATAAAAATACAATTGATCGGTTATACAAATCTGATGATTTAATGTACAATTGGATAGAGGAAGGATTGAAGGTTCTCGAGAATAATGATAAGACCGCTCAGGAATTTAAAGACGATATTATTAAGGCTAGAGAGATCATTGCTAATAAGAGGTCCAAAGCTAATGATTCCGTATCAGGGTTGGAAAGCAACATGAATGACTTAAAAGTAGGAGATGCGCCAGTTAATCAGTCCGCAGATGAAGCTACTAATGCCGAAGCAAAGATGAAAGCAGATGCCGAATCCGAAGCGAAAATAAAAGCTGACGCAGATGCCGAAGCAAAATTGAAAGCAGATGCTGAAGAAAAGGCGAAAGAAACGACTGAGACTGAAACGATGGGCACCGCCGATACAGAAGCCAAGAATGTGTTGTCTGTCTTATCAGAGAGAAAATCAGCATTGGATACTTCGCTTAAAACAACCGACAAAATAAGAGGCGAATTAAAAACCACCACTCCGGAAGAAATACTTGCCAACGAAAAAACACGACGTGGGTTTATAAAAGACGAAAAGGGCAATCTTGTACAAATTGGGACGATAACCAAAGACCTTGTTTTTAATATTAAAAATATAGATTTTGCGGATTTAGCAGATGCCAATGATATAACCGCGCAAATTGTTTATTACAAAAAAGCGGACAATGATAATAATGGCAAACCCGAGGAAAATGAAAAATTGAAGACAATTTTTGACAACTTTATGAAAAAATATGGCGAATATTTGGATGTTTATGAGGCGGGAGGTGATTTAACCCCAGAACAAACAACAAATCTGCCTATTTTTATTTACACCTATTTACTATTGGATTGTTACGCCACAGCATTTGTTCAATCGAAAAAACCATTAGGGAAATTTGATGTAGATAGTTGGTGGTTTTTCACAACGGACGATTTTAAAACAATTGCTACAGATTTGGATTTTGAAAAAATAATTAAAAGGTTTGATGAGTTAACTAGTTCTTCGCCGGCGACTGAAACAGTGACTCCTACTACAGTGACTCCTCCTGCGGCTGCTACAGTGACTCCTCCTGCGGCTGCTACAGTGACTCCTAGTGAAACTCCTCCTGTTAGTCCTAGAGAGACTCCTGCTGAGACTAATGGGGCGCAAGCGGAAGCCCTCAGTAAAAATAATGAATAATCAATACTTATTAAATAAAATATTATTAAATAAGCATTTATCGAGTTTCGCATAACTCGGCAAGCTTTGTCAAATTTTGAATATACTTTAAAACCTTTGCCTGGTTATCAGGACTCATATTGCGAATCGGGTCGCGTAAACGATTAATCGACTCCATAATTTTATCTGGATTTTGAGAAACAGACAAGTCTGCAGAATAATCCTTATTCATAAAGAAATCCAAATCTCCGGCCTCAATTTCTGCCTTATATTTACCCACAATAAATGTATTCCAAATTTTAACAATCATTTTGGGGTTTGCCTTACGAATTGTAATTAACGAGTTCTTGGCAGATAAAATGTCGGCATCTTCAGGAAATACTGCGTGTATGTCATTTACAAACTCCAAGAAATGGTCGTTAAAGGCAGTAAGAATGTTATTCATTTAAATTAATTTATATTTATATTTTTAAATTAATTTCATTATATATTAATAACCCGTAAATTAGACAATCCCATAAATTAAACCCTCCATAAATTAATAACTCAATGGCGGTTTATTTCCGGTGAGTTTTTTGAGATCAGAATCGCGCTCCTCCTTCATTTTTCTAATCCTATCTTCCATCACCTGATTCGATGCGTCCTCTCCTATTTTTGCTGCGCCTCTAATAGTTGTATTCGTTTCCTCGGAACCAGAATACTCGGATATTTGCCCACTGAATGCCGTGTTCAAATCCACGTAATTATGCATTTGTCGCATACCCCCGTTCCCCTTTGCCTCCAATTCCTCCGGTGCCTGATCTAAAAAACTGTATTGGTCAGACACGATATTACTAAACCCGCCTCCAAATGAGAATGCCGTTGGCTCCATATTGTTTTGTGTTGCCTTTCTCACCTCTACCTCCTGGCGTGGCTTCAAATGTTCTAGAATTTGCTCGCCATACAATACCTGATAACCCTTCGTCAATAACAACAGCGCTGGGACACGATTCACATTTTCAGGCAAGATGATTTTTTGCCCGTTTTCTAGAATAATATATGTCTTATTATTTTCATCCTTTACTCTCTTATCAATACAAATAAAATGAATGTCAGTTTGTGATTGTGACTTTGATAAGATCTGAATATATTTCTTAGATACCTCGCAATATTTACTATGATATAAAATGCAACTCATCTTAACCTATACTTAGTTTATTCCAACTAATATTTAACTCATTTTAAAAAAAATTGATTTTATTTTTCAATTTAAATATAAAGTAATATTAGATATAATGGACCCTCAAATAGAGCTTCGTGACGTTGTTGATGCGTTTGGTTTCACCCTTAGTGGTGTAAATGTAAGTTTGGCAAACGCTGTTAGGCGAACGATCTTATCTGATGTGCCGTTGGTCGTTTTTAGAACATCACCCCACGAGAAAAATAAGTGTAATATTATTACAAATACGAGTCGCCTAAATAATGAGATTATTAAACAGCGCCTGAGTTGTATTCCTATCTGTATCAAGGATACCGAGTCGTTCCCATTAAAAAATTATATCATGGAAGTAAATGTGGAAAACAACACAGATACAATTATGTTTGTCACATCTGAAAATTTTACCATCAAGGATTTAGTTACAGGGAAATTATTGCCACAGGATAAGGTCAGAGAAATCTTCCCCCCGAATGATATGACCGGATATTATATCGATTTTGTCAGATTGCGCCCTAAAATTTCAGAGGAATTACACGGTGAAAAGATTCATCTTACGTGCGAATTCGACATTGGTGCTGCCAGCGAAGATGGAATGTTTAATGTAGTATCTACGTGTGCGTATGGGTTCACGGCTGATACTGCCGCACAGGATGCCGAGTTGGCTAGAAAACATCAAACATGGAAGGATGAGGGCAAGTCCGCAAAAGAGATCAAGTTCGAATCTGATAACTGGAAATTACTAGATGCCAAGCGCATTTTCAAGCCAAATAGCTATGATTTTGAAATTCAAACTGTGGGGATTTATACAAATAATGAACTTGTTGATATGGCGTGTAGGATTCTAATTGACAAGTTGAATGGTCTTGTAAAAATTATTGAAAGTGATGAATTGACCATCAAGAAATCAGAAAATACTATGGCAAACAGTTTTGATATTATTCTAGAAAATGAGGATTATACAATCGGTAAAGTATTGGAATATTTATTGTATACAAAATTCTATGAGACCAATACGCTTACATTTTGCGGGTTTAAAAAGATGCACCCGCACGACACGGACAGCATTATTCGTGTAGCATATACTGAACCAGTTGAAAAATCGAGTGTTAAGGGTCATTTGAGAGAGTGTATCGACGATGCCATTCAAATATATACAAAAATGAAGAAGGATTTCTTGCGGTTTGTCAAGGACTAAAATCGCAAAATACTACAACCGTGTAGGGAAAATGAGAAAATTATACTTTTAAAAATCCCTACACATGTAGAAAGAAACATGTTGTTTTGGGGAAAGTATTTTGGAAAAGTCAATTTTGGACATTTTTTTTGTCCATTTTTGAAAACCTAAAATACTTTACTCGAAATAACATGTTTTCACTGCATAATTGAAATTTATGGTCTGGTCACAAAAAAAATAATTTTCAATTTGTTACGATAAAATTTTTATATATTTAATTAAAAAGGGTTTAGGCGTTTTTTTTATTCTATTATATTAGAACAATTAGAATGGATTTTACGCCAAAAAACGCCGACGATTTGAACTGTATTGTTTGTGACTTTACGTGCTGTAAAAAAAGCGATTGGGATAGACACATCTCTACTAGAAAACATAAAAATAGAACAAATGTGAACACAATTCACTCAACGCACTCCGAACAATTATTCGTATGCGAATGTGGTAGAAAATATTCTGCTCGAAATAGTTTATGGTATCATAAACAGAAATGCAAAATAGAAAACATAACACCGGGGCTTGAAGAAGAAACTGTTATTAAACCTAAGGGTGATCATTGTGATAATGATCTAATTATGATGTTAATTAATGATAATAAGGACCTTCGCAATTTATTAGTAGAACAATGTAAGGAAAATACTGAATATAAGAATTTTATGATGGAGCAACAAACAATGATGATAAAAGTATTAGAAAATGGAACTCACAATACTACACATACAAACTCACATAACAAGGCATTTAATCTTAATTTTTTCTTAAACGAAACGTGTAAAGATGCAATGAATATTACAGAATTTGTTGAGTCAATTAAGCTGCAATTGACCGACCTAGAGAGAGTAGGAGAACTTGGATATGTAGAAGGAATTTCTAATATTATTGTAAAGAACCTGAAAGACCTTGATGTGACTCAAAGACCGGTTCATTGTACCGACAAGAAGAGAGAAACAATGTACATTAAAGATGAAGATAAATGGGAAAAGGACGATGAGCAAAAGAAAATGCATAAAATGGTAAGAAAGGTCGCAGATAAAAATGCGAGAATGGTTCCCAAATTCAAAGAAGCTCACCCAGATTGTGGCAAAAGTGCTTCTCGCTACTCTGACCAATATAATAAGATTATTATGGAAGCTATGGGTGGAAGGGGCGACGATGACTTTGAAAAAGAGGAGAAGATAATCAAGCGTGTTTCAAAAGAGGTAATTGTGGAAAAATAAAAGAAAACAGCTATTTATTTCTTGTTGTAATCAAACAAGGGATAAATTTATAAATACAATTAGATATTTAAAATAGGATAAATTTATAGATACGATAAGAAATTACATGGGGGAACTTTCTTCGTCACTTACATCCTCAGCCGCTGAAACGATATCCTTATTTCTTTTTCTCATTTGAAAGTTCAAACAATACATCAAAAGAGACGGGTGCAAGTTGTTAACATACTCAATTACTACACCGTTCGTAACAACCAGTTTTTGATCACGAAGCTCAGTTAAATACTTGTTGTGAATATTATACATATGTGTTCTATATTGGTCAGAGAATTCCTTCAAAGGCTTCTCCTTCTTAATGTAACACGAAATATAATTACTAAATATTGTGTTTGTAAATAGATGAACTTGATCTCTAAACTTGGAAAATTCAGACTTGTTCTCAGGATAAAATTTCAAGAATTCTCCGACCCGACCCTCCTTTCGCAATGACAAGTACTGATATTGTAGCTTTGGTTGGTTCCCTCTCAGACTTCTTACTTGCTCATAAACCGGGTTTCGAATTTTAGCTCTTTCTCCACTAGCATTATTATACAGCATTACGCCGACAATATCATATGACGTATTCATCGACCCATATTTTTCAATTAGATCCGCATATTTATCAAACGAATAAACTTGAGGAAATTTTACGGTGGTGTCCAGTGCGTAAAAGGTGTCCTTATAGTCGTGTGAGTTGTATACGTTTACGTGAACATTATCAGGATCGTTATGGATAGAATAAACCGCAACTAGATACAACTGTGGTCTTTTAAACGGGACGACAATTCTATTCTCGGGGTGTTGAAGCACAAAGCTATAACAGAGGTGCTTCTCCAAGTTATCAAGAACTAGTCGTGTTTCCTTTGCGGCCTCTAAAAACATATCTCGAAACGACTTTGTTTTAGAACCCTTATAAAAACTAGACGTGGCGCCAACTGTGTTACGTGTTGCGATCTCCCAACCGCCAGTCACACCAATTGAATCATCCCAGAACACATTTATCATTGTTCCTTCAACAAACTCCTCCGCGACAATATTGGATAGACTTTCAGAATGACGCTTAATAAAATCGTCGCATTGAATAGATTTAGGAGGAGCGAACCCGACGACCTTGTTATTACAATTGACAATTACCGAACGACAAAGCCCATATGTAGGAATTAGATCGTAACTTAAAAATGGCTTATCGTATCTGATAACTTTATAAACGGATTTATTCGCAGTCCTACATTCTACCTTGTTTAATTTTAGTATACCTGCCGTATTAGAGTCATTTTTAACAAGATCATCGAACCCTTGTATGTTAGTCAATGTGTATGTAACAGATGTTGTCATTTCCAGTAGATATAATTGTGCGAATGTCTTTAAACTATATTTTTCAATGATTTTAACTTAAGCATAAAAATTTCTATTATAAATATAGAAACAAATGTCATCAGATACGGAAAAAGAAAAAGAAAAACAACCAGAAATTACTCCTGATCAAAATGATACGGTGTTAGAGCTCCAACTCGGAGATGTTATTCAAATAAGTAGTCCGCTAAATGAGGTATTAAATGGTCAGACCTATATTATAGATTATATTGATAAATCAAAAGCTTATTTAATCAATACGGCCACGATGGAAAAACTCCGATTACCGATCTCTCCAGAGGGAGTATTTGGAGACGGAAATATAACACGCATTGCGATCTTAAGCAGAAGTGATTCGGCAAGCTACGCAGAACAAAATGGGTTGGTAACCGGTAAATGGGTCAATATTTATTTTGGTGGCGAGATGCCAATCATTATAACAGGTGAAATTACTAATTTAGAAAATGACATGATTGAAATCAAAACGGTAGATGACGACGTAATTTATTTGAATTTTGATTATAAGGGTATTCCTGAGAGTTTACCAATTGAGATGATTGAAATTCGCGAAAAGCCGTCTGAACCCTTGGCAGCGCAACAACAAGAACCTTTAGAGGATTTGTCTGAAATAAATGAGGAACAAGAAGAAACAAAGGTTGCTGATCCAGAAAAAATTCGCCTTACTGTTCCGGTGAAAGAGATCAAGGATCAGTTAAGGGAGTTTATAGTGAAGGCAGACAATGTTAAATTTGGGGATGAAGAGTTTGGCGCGATTGTTCAATATATCGACGTGGCAACAAAAAGCCAGAGATATAGTATTGAAACACAAGTTAGCGATCTACTCGATGAACTTCTCTCTACTATTCCAAACGCACAAAGAACTCCGCGTGTGTTGAATAATATTCACATAATGATCGAGCGTTTTAAGCAGCTACGCGAGCATTTCTCGTTGTTTGATCAGTATGGTAATGTTGACGGCATTTTGGTAAAAGAGGCGTCATACAAGCCCTTAACGGTATACTTCAAACAATTACAAAGCACTTTGTATTGGATTTTACCCGTTGTCAAAAACGTTAAAAAGGTATATAATGTGGAGCATATTGACGAGGAAAATACCGATCTAGTGAATATTGATTTAACAAGCGACTTGAAAAATATCCAGGAGCTAGTCAATAATTACAAGGCAAATGACGTCCCGTCTGATCAAAATAGATATGCCGAATTGTATTCAGATATGAACCCGTATTTAACGCCTTATGAATTAATTTCCGACGAAGTTGGCGGTATTATTGATGAGAAATATGCGCAAACAAACATTAATACAATTATTGACAACTTGGAAGAAATGTATTCGTCTATTTATAGCAGTAATGTGGTAAGAAATCGACGATTCGTAATTCAAAAATACACTACGGCTCTAACCAAATTGAACACAGTTGACTCGACAAGCGCGAGACTATATACGGTAAGAACAAATATGACGAAAAACGACACAATGTCCATAAAATCATTCATCACACTACCTGAACCAGTAATCCGCTTTTCAAAAATCAATCTTCCAGGAACTAGCATATTAGACAAGGCCAATCTAAACTTGTCATTCTTAAATTATTGGCAGTTATTGAAAAAGAAAACCAACGTCCACACGACCTTTATTGATAACGTTAATTCTGAGTTCGAGTTTAATGAGCAGAATTTCGCAAACAATATCAAAAACTTTGCCATGAATTTAAGTGATCAGGATATCGGTCGTATGACACGTAAAGAAATATATGATAGTTTCGTGAAGGCGATTGTTCCCAAGACAAAGATGTTGTTTAATTTGATGAAAAAATATATTACAGGCAAGCTATCTATTATAGATGTCGTGTCATATTTGGAGCCATTTTTAGTCTATACAGATGATCTAACATATATGCAATACAAGGAGATTACAGATTTTATAGATGAAAAAATTTCAGACTACAATAAAAAATTTATCGACCGTTCGAGAATCTTTAAAAGGATTTATCATCTACGATTTAACGTGAATATTATTAAGCAACGAGCCTTCAGCGTAGTAGATATTTTAAAGAAAATGCGCTATGAGATAATTACGGAGGGGTATGACATGGCTGACCCAGAGAAAACATTTACAAATTCGGAGATTCTTCGCAAAATAACATTGAAGGATTATACCAAATTATACACAACGGCATTGTCCGTTCAAAATTTCCCTTTGTTATTCCCAACTGAATTCTCTACTCTATTTGAGGAGGAAAAAAATAAGCTGGATGATAAACTTAAAAAGGAAAAGGGTGAAGATAAGTGTAAAACAGTCACAATTGCGAAGTACTATTCTTCGATGGAGGAACTAAACAGCGACAACGAAAAATCGCCCATTTACTTTGATAAAAAATACGACAAGACAAATTATGGAATGCTGGAGGAAAATTACGGTAAGGATGTTATGATAATGTCGTCGGAAGAACTAAGGGCTCATATTGCCAAAGATTTAATGATAAAGAAGAAGATGAGTGAATACGATGCCGAATATCTCGCAACGACTATTGTGGATGGTCATAAAAAAGTAATTGACGGCCAGTTTGCGATATTGTACAAGGGATATAAGGAGGACGTCGCAGAGGAAGTAGACTTTTATGTTCGTAAAGGTAATAAATGGGAGTTGGATGCGGATGTTAGTAAGGAAGACATAAACACAGATGAGTCGTCGATATTGTGCGATATGCAAGAGAAGTGTATAACCGCACCCGGAACAATTGACGATAAATGTGAAAGCACGAAAGAAAACGAACTGGGGCTACAAACAAAGCTTCTTAAAGACGTTATAAGTGAATTTGATAGCAAGTATAAATTATCAAAACAGGAATTACAGGCCAAAGTATCAAGTAGGCTAGAATATTTACAAAATATTATTCACGTGGTAACCAAACTAGAGGCAAATGAGATGTTTAAATATAACAACCAGAAGTATAAAATGGGAACCAGTGTGGACGATAAACAAATCGGTCAAATATCGCCATATCAACCCATATTAAATATTATATTACGAGAGGGCGATTTTGTTAAAAAACAGCGTGATATCATTCGATTTACAAATACCTTTACAAGAACATTTATACCTGGAATGGGGCCATTAAATCAATTAGAATCCCAACACTGGCTATACTGCTTAAAAACCGGCATTCCATTATTGCCCACATTTAAATACGAATTGGCGGAGGTTTTTGTTGTTGGTGGAGAATATGAGTATGTTCAAAAGATCGAACTTATAAAGTCGACAATCGGAACAGAAAGTGATGACGGTGATTGGTGGGTTGATAAACATAGCGGTTGGACTATTTGCCCTGTTGAATTTAGTATGGAAGAAGGTTACGAAGAAGGGTTTCGTGTTTCAACTAGAGCCGTTATGGAAACAGACGCGGGTAACAAAATTCAGTCGGCGCTCTCCGAACAAGGTATTAAATATACTACACCTGATACTATTATGATAAATAACACAATAAATACCCTTTCTATTGCTATGGGTATAAATATTACAACACAGAAAGAGTTCATTATGAACTGTGTTTTATCCGCGATTCGTGATACAGTTGAATCAGAAGATGACTATAAACAGAAAGTAAGAGAGATGGCTGAAAAGGGGCGAAAAATGATGGCATACAAGGATTTTTATAACACGGCGATTTTATATTACACTCTTGGAATGTTTTTAATTGGTATCCAAACGTCGATCCCTTCAATAAGAACTCGCAAAACCCACCCGGGATGTGTCAGATCCTTTACAGGATATCCGTTTGAAGGGGCTGGCGATTTGAGTAGTGTAACATACATTGGGTGTGTCGCATATGATATCAGAGAGTCTGGCGAGCCGTGGAATGTGTTAAAGGGGAAACGACAAGAGAATATAATTACTAAAATCAAGGGCTCAATCGATGATGTCTTGTTAGCATTACCTGATGTAAGAAGGAAGTTTGATGAAAAAACGGAGTATTTGTTAACGAGCCCTGCGACTGAAATCCCCGAAGAACACGATATATCAAAATGGCAGCAATTTTTGCCGCCGCTTGTCGCTTTCAAAATAAAACATCTATTGAATATTTCGCCTGAATTCAAGAAGGGTCTGTTGTCTGATTTGCGAACAGGGGCTGGTGATCAGAGAAATAAGATTTGTGTTATTGAATCAAAGATTATACAATTCTCTCTATCTGTTGTAGAAAGGATACAAGAGGTGGTTAAGAAACACAGATTGCTTCTTCATACTTCCGGAAACGAGCCCTATCTAGAAAACGCGTGCTGTGAAAGTGGCGAAAATGAAACGACAATTGGATACTTCACCGAAAAAGATCCGCGAATCATTGAATACAATGACATTGTTAAGCAGTTGACGAATATGCGCGAGGATATTGTAAGCTATGCCACGGGCGGGTTGTTTTATAGTAATATTAATACAAAGAATAAATACCCCGCAATTACTGACGAATTTAGTGAAAAAACAATCTATTTGGCATTTATTCGATTCTGTAAATTTAAATCTCTCGCACCTATTCCAGAGGATCTACTTCCGTTCTGCACAGATAAACCTGATAGTGCGCTTATTAATCCAAACGATTCTGTTGACCAAATGATTCAAAAGTTAAAAGACAACGGCAGAAATTATAGCAACGAACATTTCTTACGAATGATTCAAATTGTCAGTCAGCACAATAGAATAAATATAGATATAGAACCAACAGAGGTATCTTCTATTACAAAGCTTACACGGGTGTTGGAAGCAATTGACGCAGAAAATGACGAAGTCGTTGAAAAATCCTTACGCGATTTGATAAGTAGATCGCTCGATTCATTTGATATTGCTACAGAAAACTACACAAAGGAGGTAAAGGATTTGAATAATTTTTTGATTAAAAATATTGATGCTATGAAGGCGGAAATCAAGGAGTTTGTTCAAAAAAATACTGGCACGGTAATAACAAACAGTTCAGTAAGAAAGATGACAGATACTATTTCGAACTTATCGGCTTGGTCCGCAGATTCATCAACTCGTAATGAGAATATCAAAATTTCAGATGATAAGCTATATAATATTACGAATTTTTACAAGAATTTTGTAAATAGCTTTGTGAATGTATTTCCAAATATAATTTTGAACAAGGTGCATTATGATGAAACGCATATTCCAAATTATCATGGGTTTTCAAAAAATCACGCGAATAAATTGAAGAAATACGTCGCGGAGTATTATGAAAAACTCAAGACCTTTTACGATATTCCTACGCTACAAAATGTTCTAACGACAATACAGAAAACAAGCAAGAATTTAGTTATGCTTGCGGATTATACACCTAGCTTTACTAGTATTCGTATTAGCGGCGACAAGACGATAAAGCCTGTGCTAGACGAGCGTACTGGGCGATTTTTATTCGAATATTACTTACTTCGCGTTTTACTTAATTACATAGATTTAACGGACGAAGATGATATGATCGTCACAGAAATCCGTAAGGAAACAAGGGTGGCTGATGTGTTTACTACTGAATACTTGGAAGATGTTGAAACAAGAATCGATTTATCAATGACCACAAGAGACAAAACAGATACAAGATTGCTGACGGGTAACAAGAAGGAACTTAGACAAAAGACGGCTGAGTTGTTAATTGCCTTTATTGATATCTTGAATAATGAAAAAAATACGATTGATACATCTTACGAGGATATCCAAGATAGAGTCTTCAAATTAAGAGAAAGAGAGAAGGATTTAGTAACGGATAGGCTGAAAAGGATGACAGACGAGGAAAGAGACGCAGACACGATCCTTAAAATCAACAAGCTCGGAATGTATAGTAAAGGCATGCAAAAGGGATTAACAACCTTAGACAAGAATTTTTACGATGAAGAGCAAGAATTTAGAGATACAATGACGAGGGCAGAGAGAGACATTCGAAAGCGAGATGCGACCGCAACGGATGAAAACATTGATATTCTATTGGATGAGTTTATGGAACAACGCCTGGTTGACAATGAAATTGACGCAGAGGCAAATGATATGGAATTTATGAATGAAACATATTATGACGGCAATACGGATGGTGTGGGGGCGCCAGAAGAAGAATACGATGATTATCAGGAAGATATGTAATCTATAAATAAAATGTAAAAATGTAAAAATGTAAAAAAGACAAATAAATAATAACAAATTTAGACGAATATAATTATAAAAAAATTGTTTGTAATTATATATATAAGAATGTATAAAGGCTATATTAGAGAAAATATTACAGTGGCGGCGGTTGTGTTATTTATTATTATTTTCGGAACAATTCAAATGATGAAACCAACGTGTTTTTATAACAAGGACGGGAGTATTCGTGAATTTGGAGTTGGGTATAAAAATAAAACGATTTTGCCAATCTGGCTGTTATCACTAGTTTTAGGAATTATGTGTTATCTAGCCGTTATGTATTATGTATCAAAATTATAGAAACGCACCGATTAGTAAAATTTAGCATCATACTCATCATATTTATCTATTTCGGAGGCCTTTCCGTAAATTTCGGCGACTTTTTGTTGCTTAATGGCAAACTCTAAGACCTTCTTAGCGTGTGCTTTTTGTTTTAGTTCGTGTTCAAGGCGATAGTTACTTTTCTTCGCACTTTTAGCGGTGATTTCAGAAGATGTGGGGCTTTTAACCGGCGTAATTGTAGTGGAAGGAATTGTAGTGGGAGTAATTATAATAGGCATTTTAACTGGCTGCGTAGTTGAGGCCTCTTCAAATAATTCGTGAACCAAGATCTGGTCTGATTCTTCAACTAATTTACGTTCTTCCAGTTTTCGCTCTTCCATTTGTTTTACAAGTTCTGCATCAGGAACCGTTAAAATTGTGTTTGTAAATCCACTCAAATTTACATGCTCCCAATCCTCCCAATCGTCAACTTCTAAAATCATATAATATATATATTATATCATTTATTAGGCTCTAAATTCTTTTGCATCTAGAATAACTTATGTGGTGATGGTGTAACTAGTGCTGGTAGCTAGATTGTTTTGCTTCTTTGCCGCTGCTTCAGATTCCAAGAATTTCTGATGGTTTTGCTGCATCGTTTTAGGATTCGAAACACATCCGCGAGTTGTTATCTTAAGCTGAACAAGAGCTGTCAACAAAAGTCCGGTGTATGTATACCACATAGATTCGCCCACATTATCTTTAGTAACCACCAATCTAAATAAATCCTCCTTCAATTTTGCTGTGATACCTTTTGCGTCGTCTTGATACTCAGGCTTCTTCAATGGATTTAAAATTGTCCAATAAGATTCAAAATTGGACGGGAATATTTGGTTTATTAATACGGAGGTATTTCCACATATTTTAATTATTGCGTCGGCGGCACTCTGCATGGCGTCTTTTTGTGTCTGAGTGGCCTGAGAATCAGCATTTATTTTCTTTTGAATATTCGGATCAACTAATAATTCGGTTAAAACAGTGTTTGCCTCACCAGAAATCCAATAATATCCCACTACATCTGAAAAAGCGGTTTTAAATCCTGGGTAAACCGTTAAAATTACAACCAATACACCAAATATTAATGTCCAAGGCAAGAATGTAAAAATACCTGCCGCCCCCATATTTTCAGATATATTTCCACCACATGTTGAAGAAATGATAGATGAATTTACTATAAATTGAATAACCATTACTAACAATAAATAAATAGCTAAATACATGTGACTGCTGCTAGCATATTCTTTTTTCTGTTCCGGATCGTTTAATATCGCAAGCGTAAGACTTGGTTTTAAAAAATAATAATACAATAATGTTGTCAGTAAAAAAGTTACAATATTTAAATAAGAATTAGCCATATAGATAATATGTATAAATTAATTTATTATTTTAACTACAATTATTATGGATTTTGAAGACCTTGCTAAACCATCGCTAACTGAACCGGGAGTAAAATATTTTTTACATCAAACACTTAAACAGTGCCACATTGCTAGAGATAAATTTAATAACATGGTCTTTAATATTGGGCTGTTCATCGGTTTCCTGCTTATTTTAGGATTAATTCTACTTTACAAATATAAAGGTAAATTATCGCCGGTCGAACTACAGAGAAAAAACAAGGAAAAACAACAATATATTTTATCGAAAATTCAGAATTTTCAGCATGCTAAAAGGGCCGCACAACAAGAACTCATAACCGGACTACCTGCGTGGGAAAGTGAGCACGACATGATACATTCTAAATCAACTTATTAGAAACAAACAAATTTAGAATGCGCGTGCTCTAAAAAATTATAAGATATAATATATATTAATGGAGGCGTCTGCGAAAACAATACACGATGTTAAAGAAACGTTAAATGAATACTTTAAACTCAAACTACAATATGAAACACAGATTATGGCAAATAAAAAGAAGATAATGAACAACACGACGTTAAGCAACAGAGAGAAACGATCAGAGTTTCTTAAACTTAAGCCCAAATGTATTAATTGTAAACGACCGGGTGGGACTAGATTTAAAACCACGTATTTTAAAGAAACGGACAAGGAAGAATCATATAGACAGTATAAAGCAACTTGCGGCATAATTGCGGACCCGTGTAATTTAGATATAACGGTTCAAATTGGCAAGGTAGATTTACTACCAAATCTGTTAAATAATATACAAGATGAAATCAAGGAGCGCAAAAACACTGTAATAAACGATAAGAATAAATTGTTATTTGGATGTATTACGACTGAAGATGCGTTGTCCAGATTCGACTCATTAAAAGACGATATATCCTTTTACACATCCTTTTATGAGCTATACCTTGAAACTTACAGCGCCATTGTCGACAGCGATGATATTAAAACCGAATTGAACAGCGCCCTTTCTGATTATTACATCCAGATAGATAAAATAAAGGATTGTATTAAGAAAATGAATGAAACTGGTAACGTTCAATATGCTCACGATGCGGTTGTTATACAAACTACGATATTAACACCGCTTATGGACAAACTAAGAGGGTTAAAGTATAACGAGACAACTGTATTTCGAAATGAGGATACGAATACGTGTAACTTGATTCAAACCATATACAGTATTCAAAAACTGTCTTATTCTAGTTTCACCGACAAGGTTGTGTCATATAATGTTGGAACCGAGGTTATCTTCAAGAAAAAAACCGCTCCTATTGCGAGCGAATCAGAAGAAGAAAATACGCTGGAGGAAGAACCAAATATGATTAAAAAGCCGTCCACCCGTGAGGAACCTATTTATACGCAAGGACCCGGAGGCGACGAAGTAACGTGGAAGAGTCAAGACTACAAGGATTTATGGGGACGTTTACCTACAAAACTCAAGGGGGCATTAATTACGGATAAACAATGGTTGTCCGACTTTATGTTCAGCTGCACGACGGCACGCGCAAAGAAAGAGCCGTGTGTAATGACTATACCTTCAAACTTAAAAATGCCACCAACGGTACTCCCCAACGGAGAATATGATTTTGGTGTCAAAATATACAACGATGTATTTAAGCAACAACCCAAGGCCATTCAAGCCACTTACCTAACGTTTTCAAGTGAGAAAAATGGTGTTAAAAACTATAATATGTTTATTAATGCTATGAACGATCTTGTTGTTAAGGAAACAGGGTTTGGTAGAGGATATTTGTAAGTTGAATTTTGCGACAGAATTTTGTAATTGAATTTTGTATCTGAATATAGTATAGCATGTTGTTACACTATATTTCCATACCGGTCTTTATTATTAGTTTTGCTGTTGGCCTTTTTTTTGTTTATATTTTGGGACCAGAAATGAAGACAATTTATATTTACCCTAGCCCGGAAACTGTAGGAAAGGTCATTGTTAAGGATAAGGCCGACAACTGTTTTTATTATGAGGAACAGACTGTAGAGTGTCCGACAGACGAATCGCTAATATCTAGCATCCCAATACAGGCTCAATAAAATACGACCAATTGAAGTTTTAGTTTTAGTTTTAGTAAAAAGCCCACTTTACATAATTTATATGTTTTGAAAAAAGAATTTAACACGGTAATATAACAATAGAAATGCATCTAGGTAAATTTGTTCATACCGAAACTGGTAAAGTTATAATGTCTATTTTATTAGGTTTTGGACTCGCCTCTTTATTTAGAACCATTTGTAAAAATAAAGACTGTCTCATTTTTCACGCTCCTCATTTAGAAGAAATTAAGGATAAAATATATAAAAACGGCGATAAGTGTGTAAAATATTCATATGTAGCAACAAAATGCGACTCATCTTCGAAAATAATCGATTTCGAGTAAGGTTTGCGTAATTATTATAATCAATCATTCTTTATACTAATTATGAGCGATTCGACAAGTATCTTAGACTTACCAACAGATCCGGTGGGAGGGGGAAATGTTAGCAATAATATTTCAATGGTTGCGACGGAAAATGTAATGGTTTCACAAAAACAACCCGCAAATGGCACATTAGACGAGGCGACTATTAGCCAAATAGTTAGCGGACTTCAAAACGCAAGCCGCACTGGTGCGACTCAATTACCATCACGAGATATTTCCATGTCTACCATCGGCATCAGTAATGACCCGCACGTCCAGCCAAATTATGTCCCACCCCCACAAGATAATACCGATTATATTAGAAACTATGAGCAAACGTCGGACATGATAGATGACTACAATAAAAATACACGTGATAACAATTCATTAGACGATATGTATAATGAAATACAAGTGCCGTTATTACTTGCCGTAATGTACTTTTTATTTCAGTTGCCATTTTTTAGGAAAATGTTATTTGGGTATTTTCCCATCTTGTTTTCGACTGACGGAAATATGAACATCAACGGATTTCTATTCACAAGCGCGCTTTTTGGCCTGTTATATTACTTGATCAATAAAACCACGAATCGCTTTGGCGTTTTTTAGCAGAGACAAATGTGTATAAAAACCCACTTAAAAATAAGCAGATATACTCATATACCATAAACAAATATGAATTTAATTAATATATTGGCGTCTACATACGAAAACATAAGTAGAATAACTCTGTATAATAGTTTTAAAACGGGTAATCCAACATACGACGCTGTTATATCAACTATTGTAATTGGCATATATGGCTATATATTAAATTATGTAGCCAGATATGACGTTATGGACATTTTATCAAATGTCAACTTTGAAACCTTCAAAAGTTGTCTTTTTCAGAAAAATTGTGTTGTTATTGAAGGGAAAAAATGTTCCACCACGTGCTCATACAATTTGACACCAAATATTTCTGCCATATATAGCACAAGGTTCAAGGCGATTTCCAACCATATTATTTCTAATATTGATAAATTCGCCCCTATTTACCAGATTAAAGAAACATATAGCACCTATCAGACAACGTCTAATGAGGAAGAGAGAAGAAAAACCCACGAGATATTCATGGTTGATCAAAGAAAATCGTTTAAATTAGAGGACAATATTTATGCGCGCGTAGAAACGGAACAAGAAGCATCCGGTGACGAGAGGGACAAATCAAATACAAAAACCGTAAAAATGACATTTGAGATATATTCATACGTACATTCAATTAGTTTTCTAAAAACATATGTTGATAAGATTACCGAAAAATACGTCTCGTCTGTTCGAGAAATTCGAAGCAATAAACGGTTTATATATAATTTAGACAGTGTAACCCAAAAACAAGAAGAAGGATTAACAAGTTGTTGGAGAGAAGATGTGTTTGAAAGTGCGCGGACATTTCAAAATATGTTTTTCGATGGAAAGCAGCAACTCGTGGCACATATTGACCATTTTTTAAACAATCGAGAATGGTATTATGAAAAGGGAATACCATACTCGTTGGGGATTGGGCTGCACGGTCCGCCTGGGACTGGCAAAACCTCATTTATCAAGGCACTCGCAAAATATACTGATCGCCACCTTGTCGTTATTCCGCTTAAAATTATAAAAACCAAAAAACAACTAGAAGGTTTCTTTTTTGAAAACACGTATTCTAGTTACAATGAAAAGGGTTCCGTGCCATTCAACAAGAAAATTATAGTCTTTGAAGATATTGATTGTATAGGTGACGTTGTATTAGAACGAGGTAGCAAAAACAAAACGCGCGCAAAAGCGAAGGATACATCGGAAAATATTGTAATAGGCGACATCGCCAAGCGTGAGCTTAATTCATCTGAAGTAACAACCGTACAACTAGTCGCTCCGGTTACAGAGCCACCAATCACACTCGACGATATTCTTAATTTATGGGATGGAATCAGAGAGACTCCTGGTAGAATATTGATAATTTCCTCGAACCACTATCGTAAGCTCGACGCAGCATTGACTCGTCCCGGAAGAATCGATATAACACACGAATTAAAAAACGCAAGTCATTCAACCATATCTGAAATGTATCAGAATCTATTCAATAGCCCTATCCATAAAGGTAACCTGAAGAAGATCCGTGAGTATTTATATTCACCGGCTGAAATAATAAATATTTACGTTCAAAATAGAAACGAACACGATTTTATGAAGCGATTAATGCAAAATAAAAAAAGCGCGTAAATCTAGATAGATAGGCCTAGATAAACTCTGCCTTGTTATAATGGGCTCGCATGCTTTTTATATGTAATTCTACATTATTTACATCCTTTACACACGCCAGCGGAGGAGATATTAACGCTCTACTGGTACTATTTGTTAATAGAAGATTAGATGCCGACAAATGTTCGGCCTCGTTTTTTGCTATAGCACCAATATAGGTGTTATAATATTTATCGAGTATACATTTTGCGTGTTTTCGTGATAAAATATACATTTGCGTCCCGATTAGAGCATCTGGATAATTATGATACATATATTTTGACCTCCCATTCGTCTCACGTTTAAGTGAGAATCCGTGTTTCGCAACACATTCGTCCACTAGAAAAGGCGTAAGATAACCCAATAACAATATATCCAAATTTAACAAGTTGAAATCGCATAATATTTTCGGTAACATCGACTTTATATCAGTGTGAATATAAATGTCATTTTCGCAAAAAACACTATAAGCACACGTTGTTTTATAATAAAAATCATATATCATACGTAGATGATCACCCCCACTAAATGTGTCATAAATATTTTGTTGTATATTAGTAACATAATCAGCGGCATAGTAATTACAGTTGACGCCAAGACGCGTAAATCGTTCTTTCATGCTATTTGTCTGTTTCATTGTATTCGGGTATAAACAAAAAAACTGACAATTATACAGTTCCGACATATAATATAGCTGCTATATTACATATACTTATTTTATTTACATCAAAATATTTCATTATGCTATTATCCAATTTATAATAAATTTCGTTTTATTATAAAATAGTAAATACCGTCATATACTAGTTTGAATGATTCAAGATTTCGTTATAAAATTAATAGATAATTTGCCCACCGAGATAACAAAAACGAAGGAACCAATCGTAATAGACCTGATCTTGGATGGCGGCGCATTTAATGGTAGTTATTTAGTTGGCGCACTATACTTTTTAAAGGAAATGGAAAGGCGTAAATATATTAGAATAGATCGCATATCCGGATGCAGTGTCGGAGCAATTGTGGGATTCTTATATTATATTGATGGATTACACCTTATGACAGAATTATATGAAATACTTGCGGCTGACTTTAGAAAATCATACAAGCTACAACTTGTTAAACAGCTTAAGCGGCATTTAGGCGGCAGTATTCCGGCGGATATTTGTCAAAAAATAAACGGCAAATTATTTATTACGTATCATAACATCAAAAGAGGCACAAAGCCGGTAAAGTGTAAATATGCAGACATTGACGATATTTTAAATACAATAATAAAGTCGTCCTATATTCCATTTTTAATAGACGGTAATGTGCTATACAAAAATAAATATATAGACGGAATGAACCCATATATTTTCGCAAATGAGCCAAATAAGAAAATTCTTTACATGGACCTCTTTGGTTATGACAAGATAAGCAATCTTATCAACGTGAAAAACGAAAAATCGAATTATCACCGTGTTCTTTCTGGGTTGTTAGACATTCATTCGTTTTATATAAAACAATCCAATACCCAAATGTGTAGCTATGTTAATGACTGGAATATGTTTAATAGCGGAGGTAACTACATAAAGATTCTAATAGAGAAATTGATACTATATATTGTTTATGCGATAGTTTTGATAAATAAGAACATACCCAAAGAGGTTAAAGATAGTATACTTTACAAGAGTTTAGCAAAAATATTATATGACGTTTTTTTAATCGTATTGGAAAATCGTTGTTTATAAGTTAGAATAATGAAGCATTTATATTCTTCTATAAAAATGGACAATATTGATATTACTAGTTCTGAATACACAATTAACGACATTTCCAACGATATTATCGGTGGAAGTGACGATTTATCAGGAGACTCACTATATATTTATATTGGAGTTTTGGTTTTCGCTCTATTGGCCATCGTATTCTTATATAAAATGTATAATAGACATCGGCGAGTCACATTTCAAGATAAGTTAGATGACTGTTACGGTGACGTTTGTCGCCCATAATTTATTTATCTGGAGCGTCTTGTTTTACCGCCATAAATAGCCAAGGGCTTCTTCTTCTTATTTGTTCTGGCTCTTTTGCTTTTATTGGACTTCTTTTTATATGGTTTATTATCATCTGATTTTTTATTTTTAAAATCATCTGGTTTATAATTTAAAAACCACTCTTCTAACATTCCCTTATCGTTTTTCTGTTTTAATTCTTTATATTTCGCCGCCTTATCGGCTCGCATTTCTTCAACGGATTCTTGGTGTCCATAGCAAGTGATGCTGAATCTAGTGAGGAGGCCCTTTTGTTCCAATCTATTTTTCTGCTGCACATCAAAGAGAAAACTCGACATGCATAATATTCTGTCTAAGAAATGGTTATAGTAAGGGCGATCCGCATATAAAAATGCCAAATAGAAACTCAACATGGTGTCGATTGTTGCTATTTTGACCTTTTGTCCGGCTATGGTAATAATATTGTAACTGTGGCACGCAATAGGTTTGTAGATCATTGCGACGGTATCCTTTCCAACTAAAATTTCATAATGCGCTGGGATTACTTCTCCAACCGGCTCCCTTTTTTTGACTTGAACGTTTGTGACACCAATGTCTTTTAAGCGTTCCTTCACAATTTCGGCAGTTGTTTCGGGGTCATTGGATAAAACATCAAAATCCGCAATCTTTTCGAATTTATTTTTTACATTGCCTGGCATGTAGCGCGCATATAGAGACATTGCGTAGCCGCCAAAAAACACGACACCTTGATTTATAAACGTATTTCTTACCGTATCATAAATAAGGTCTTCATCTGTTCTGTTTTCCATTTCGCGTTGAAATTCAACCATGTTACAATTTAAATCTGTAATTGGATAATGCTTATTTAATAGCGAGAGGCGTTTCATAACCTTTTCCCATCTACTCGTATCTCCAGCAGGGCGCGAGAGTTCTAAATACATCGACATTCTTAAATAGTTGGGCGGTGTGTATAAAATTCCACCCACGCGAATTGCGTCCTTTTTCAACGCATTATAAATGCCCTTGGGTAACATGGTTATATCAGCAACCGGAATATAATTAACAAACACTTTATATGTGCCGTGATGCTGTCCCGCCTTTGCCTCCACGTCTGTAAACCCCTGTTTATAATAAACATCTGCCAACTCTTTTGCGTCTGCCAACGCATTTACAGCGAAAAAGTCGTAATCCGGAATCTCTACTTCCTTATTATAGAACTGGTCGTCGGAAGGTAATATATTATTAATTGCCGTCCCTCCATAACAAATTAGGGCCTTTCGCTTAATAAAATCTTCGACGATCTTAATAATTCTTTTGATATCGTCTGATTGAATAACGCGCTTAGCCATCTTTTCTTCTGCTTTATCAACTGCCATACGAAGAATCGCTAATTCACAATCTTCGAATTTTAATCCTTTACATGTCTTTTTTGTTGTCATTCCGCGGTCTTATATACTAAATAGATTTAAATCTTCAAGTGGGATTATTTGTAGTTTTTATTTGTAGTTTTAAATTTTGTATAGTGGGTGTGAACCCTTCTTAAGATTTAAAACTATAATAGTCGGTTGACGTTGTGCGTGTAGCATATGAATACGCGGGGTTTTGTTTTTTTGGTTCCGGAATAGTGACTGGTTGGTATCTCAAGTCCGCGGGTTTTAAACAAAAGGCGTAACCACATCTGTCGAAAAACTCGTCATTTTCCATTAAAAAGTTGTCGGCTAATTGATAACGCATTGCGACAAAATTACATCCATACGTTCTAGCAAGCATTGCGCTTGGATTTGCGGGATCAATACCCACATCTGGGAACACAATTGTCATACCCGTCTTGTTATAGTCAGTTAATTCCTGTGTGTCGGGGTTATTTACAATATCATAATTTGAATAACTTCTCATAAAGATTGAGTTACTTGTTATGTTTACGTATTCTAAGAACGCCTCATTCTGTAAAAATGAGTTGTTTATTTTATCAACGACTATAATGACCTTGTTCCTAAATGTTTTTAAGGGAACACTTCCTAAATTATGACCACTATTTTCAAAACTATAATCCATTCCAAGCAAAATGTCATCATATGATTCTAATACAGATGCCAAATTAGAATACATTTCCTGATTATTACTCTTAATTCTTAAGTGAACAATGATGGGGTCTGTTGGGTTTGGTGCGGTTCCGCCGGAAAATGCGTAGCTACGGATTGTCTCCATTACACTGCCAAAACCAACGGAATTAAACGTCTCTTTAATGAAATAACTGTCGACTGTGGAAGTAGCAACGACGGGCTGATTATCAATCGAGTATATTTCAAAGTCTAAACACCGGACACCTTGTTTAATTACCGCCTTTAAATTACATATATCTACAAAATCGTTTTTGTATGAGCCACCCGAACAAGCATTATATGCTGTTTTTACATAGTAATCGAAAAGGTTACCGCTACAGTCAGGATCATTCTCAGAAATAGGTCTAATGTTTCCATTTACGCTTGGATATAAAGAATTCATAAAATCGCATTCCTTCGATGATAACCTACTAAGATAAATCATGTATGCGATAAATGTTACAAGGATGATAAAAATAATCGCAATAATCATATAGGACTGGAAAGCTTCATCGGAATTTGTAATGTTGCTTAAATACTGTTCTGCTACGCTTGGCATTAATCTAATATAATATATTATTTTTTAATTTAAATTTGGGTTTTAGAATATTTAGGAGTAATTTATCCTCACTTTTAAAACTAAGGATAAATAATTTAAATAAAATATTTTATAATATTATAAGAAATGCCCAAATTATGTGAATTTGAAAACTGTCGTAAACAGGCGAGTTATGGTGATTTTTTTGGAAAGCCGCTTAGATGTAAACAGCATAGGGAAGAGTATAGTTTAGTTAGTCAGTTGTGCCAAGAAGGCACTTGTAAAATATTTTCGTCTTACAATTATGATGACCAAAACAAACCCGCATTTTGTTTTCAACACAAAGAATCTGAAATGATAGATGTAAAAAATAAACATAAATTTTGCGCGCATCCAAATTGTCAAACAAGAGCCACGTTCAATTGTGAAAATGAAAAACGAGCAAAATTTTGTATAAAACACAAAGAGCAAAATATGATAAATATTATGGATAAATGCTGTGAGCATAAAAATTGTAAAATAAGAGCTTCTTTTAATTACGAAAATGAAAAAAAATCACGGTTTTGTAAATCGCATAAGTTAGACAATATGATTGATGTTAGTAATAAAAAATGTCAACATGAATTATGTAAATTCAAACCTAGCTTTAATTACAAAGAAAAATTAACTCCTATATTTTGTGGTCAACATAAACTAGACGAAATGATAGATGTAATACATAAAAGGTGTAATTTTCCAAATTGTGATACACAACCTAATTTTAATTATATAGATGAGAAAATGGGATTGTATTGCGCTGAACACAAATTGGATGATATGGTTGATGTTAAAAATAGAAAATGTTCTTTTGTTCAATGCTGTAAACAGTCGGTGTTTAATTTTAAAAATGAAAAAATAGGTTTATTCTGTGGCGAGCATAAGCAGGATGGGATGGTCGACATTAAGAGCAAAACATGCTTGTATCCTGATTGCAAAACTAGACCTATTTTTAATAATCATGGAGAGAAGACTGGGTTATATTGTTTACAGCATAAGAATACAGGAATGGTTGATGTCAGAAATAATAAATGTAAGGCGAATTTTTGTTTAGGAACAACCGCAAATACAAAATACAAGGGTTATTGTTCTTCTTGCTATCAAAATTTATTTCCCACTGATCCTCTAACTTTACAAATGAATTCGAAAACAAAAGAAATTGCTGTTAGAGATTTTATTAATGTTAATTTTGATGGATTTCAACACGATAAACCATTGTGGAGTGGAAATTGTGATTGCACGCATAGAAGAAGAATAGATCATAGATGTTTAATTGGAAACACTCTTTTATGCATTGAAACAGATGAAAATCAACATAAGTGTTATGATTTAAAAGATGAAGAAATTCGTTATGATGATTTATTTATGTTGCACGGTGGCAAATTTATTTATATTCGTTTTAATCCAGATAAGTTTAAGGATAAAAATGGTAAATCGGTAAATCCTATGTTGTATACACGATTAAATATTTTGAAAGAAGAAATTGAAAAGCAAATGCAGAGAATTAAATGTGAAGAAAATATTGAAATGTTAGAAATTATAAAATTATATTATGATGAAATAAAGAATTAAAAAATTTCCTTATTATATACTTAATATGGCCGGCGGATTAATGCAATTGGTTAGCGAAGGGCAACAGAATATAATTTTAAATGGTAATCCAAGCAAATCGTTCTGGAAGGCTGTTTATAAAAAATACACGAACTTTGGTAAGCAAAATTTTAGATTAGATTATGAAGGAACGCCAATAATTAATCCTACAACAGAATCAACATTTGTATACAAAGTCCGTAGGTACGCTGACCTCCTTATGGACTGCTACATCTCAATCAATCTCCCTACAATTTGGAGTCCGATTATGCCTCCTCAACCGATTTATAATTCAGCAGGCGCGGTAACTGGTTATACTGACTGGGCGCCATACGATTTTCAATGGATAGAAAATATCGGCGCGCAAATTATTAGCCGCATAACTATTAATTGCGGTAATCAAAAATTACAAGAATATTCGGGGCAATATATTTTAGCTTCCGCTCAGCGCGATTTTACTGCCGAGAAGCTCGCGTTATTTAACGAAATGATTGGGCAAACAGCCGAGTTAAATGATCCGGCAAATTATGGGGCGCGAGTAAACGCATATCCAAGCGCGTTTTATAACTCCACACCTGCCGGCGCACAGCCATCCATCCCCGGACGCACATTATATATCCCTCTTGGAGCGTGGTTCAACCTTGTCAGCACACAGGCCTTTCCATTAGTCGCGCTTCAATATAACGAACTTCAAATCAGCGTCACCTTAAGACCGTTTAACGAATGGTTTACTATACGCGATGTTATGGATTATGCGAATACGTTTCCAGTGGTTGCTCCGAATTTTAATCAGTTTTATATGCAACCATATCGATTCCTTCAAACGCCACCCGATGAAATTCTCGGTCCGGTATCTTATGTGGATACCAGAACACAATGGAACGTGGATATTAATTTAAATTGTACTTATTGCTTTTTATCAAACGACGAATCTGAGGTATTTGCTAAGAACGAACAGAAGTATTTATTTAAGCAGGTCTACGAAAGACCCTATTATAACATAACTGGACAGAATAAGGTTAGTTTGGATTCATTAGGAATGGTAATTAGTTGGATGTTTTACTTTCAGCGAAGCGACGCAAATTTGCGAAATCAGTGGTCAAATTATACGAACTGGCCTTATAATTATATGCCGCAGGACGTGGCATTTGCGCCTAGTGCTGGTAATTATAACTATGTGAATCCTTTAGCTCCGGGTCCTCCTAGTATAGGTCCGGGTGTAAATCCTGATGGCTCGCCAACAAATCTCTACATAACAGGGCAATACAATCCGCAGAATATTCAGTATATTTTAATAGCACTTGGAATCCTCCTGGATGGGCAATATAGAGAAAATATGTTACCTGCAGGGGTATATAATTTTGTTGAAAAATATGTGAGAACCGCAGGAAATGCGCCACAGGGTCTGTATTGTTACAATTTTTGTCTTGATACAAATCCGCGAGTAATACAACCGTCCGGTGCGATGAATATGAGTAGATTTACAAATGTTCAGTTTGAATTTACAACAATATCACCTCCAGTAGATCCATACGCGCAGGTGTTAACCATCTGCGACCCCACAACGGGAGATATTGTGGGTATTAACAAACCAACGTGGCGTATTTATGATTACAATTTCAACATGTATTTAATTGAGGAGCGCGTAAATATGGTAATATTTGTTGGTGGTAATGCGGGTTTATTGTATGCTACATAAATATTGCGCCCCCTAAAATAGCCAAAATTCCTACAACCGTGTAGGAATTTTGAGAAAATAATGTCTAAAAAGATCCCTACACTTGTAGATAAAAACGTGTTTTTTCGTTGGGAAAGTTTTTTCAGAAAATGAAAATGGACAAATAAATGTCCAAAAAACGAAAAAGCCAAAACGGTGTTGCGAAATAACATGTTTTTACTGCATAATTGAATTTTATGGTCTGATCACCAAAAAAATAATTTTCAATTTGTGACGATAAATTTTTATTAATTTTTATGAAAAGAAGTTAAAATTAAAATATTCTGTCAATGTATAGCAATGTTTAGCAATGATTTTAAGCCAAAATTAAGCCCTGATTATTTTTGTGAAAAGTGTGACTATAGAACGTCTAAGAAGAGTAATAT